>Ga0181401_1000721_pt1 | contig 13513 bp, 23 predicted proteins | sample 24SPOviralmetaG_FD_130130 | JGI IMG/M metagenome (GOLD analysis project Ga0181401, IMG submission 130130) | Marine viral communities from the oligotrophic San Pedro Time Series (SPOT) site, San Pedro Channel, CA, USA - 24 SPOT_SRF_2011-07-20 | ecosystem: Environmental > Aquatic > Marine > Strait...
ATGATGCCCCGTGACGACAAGATGGGCATGATGTACGGCGGCATGGCAAAGAAGAAAAAGAAGATGGCAATGGGTGGCGAAAACAAGAAGTTCGCAGCCTTGGCACCGCCTCGCGACAAGATTACCTACGCTGATAAGATTGCAGGTGCAACGAAGAAAGCCTAGACGTATCGTCCGGACTTTTCCAAAATCTCTTCTGACATAGACTTCAAGTAACGAATCAAGCTGGCAACCTTGTACGTACCCTCGTATGAAGGCATGCCAGCTTCCATCGTTCTGATATAGTCCTCTGGGTTTACAGAGTCTACCTCTAGTTCTATGTCACCCTTGTCGTTCATCGACGCGGTGAGGTTGAACAGCAGGGCTTTAGTCTTCTTGTTCTTGCTCATTGTACGCCTTAATTACATCACTAGAGAAAAGTTTCTGCAGGTTTAGCAGGTACATGCGTGAGGCGTAGTTATCGCCGCCTGACACGCTGCGTTTGTAGTCTAGGTTGTCGATGATTGTTCGCAGGGACGGAACGTCAAAGACGAGGGTTGCAAAAGTCTTGTCACCCACACACAGGTTGTGAAACCAGTAGTCGGCTTCAGTAGCCGCGATACCGCTAGGCTTACCGTAGCACTCATATTCGATGGCAATGTTGCCCGTCTTCATCCAGAGGTCTCGTTCCGACTTGACCTCTATTTTTTTGTCTTGAAGCATGTCAGCTATGCGCTGTTCCCGCACCTTACCGTAGGCAAGGTCGAGGTCAAACTTCTTTCTGTCAGCTACGGTCGGTTCTAGACTCATCTAGCTTTTCCTTTTTCTTTTTCCATTCCTCGTAACACGGATGTTTACGAGGCGGGTCGTACTGAACCCAGCCGTCCCCTCGCTTCCATACGAGGGGACTTTCTTTTTTCTTAGGCGGCATTTAAGTCTACCACTTCACACACACCAGCCGTACAAGCAAGTTCCCGGGAACCCGAGGTGTTGTCCTCTTTCTCGTACTCTGAAAGGGCTTGCCAGTCAATCTCTAGATTACCATACACGGATTGCCATTCCAAGTAATCATCTGCCTCGATGTCTTGGTACGGAGCCTGTTGGTACGTGTGGTCGTTGTGAGGCAAGAACGAGACGCCTGACGCCACTTCGAAGTTCTCGTAGACCCACGCACCTACGTCCATCCACTCGTCTTCCTTGACCGTGATGGTTACTGACGGCTTGTGTTCACACCAGTGAATTGCGTAAACTTTCCACAGTTCGAGTTGTTGGATAGCCGTCATCTGGGTTCGCGTTACCGCACCCGCAGGGGATTGCATAGCAAATGAAAAGACTGTAGTCGAGTCCGGCTTCATCACACACGCCTCGTTGTACAAGCCCTGCTCCTTGAGGAACTGTGTCAGGGGGTCTTTGTTATCCCCGCGAACCGTACGAATGTAGTAGTCGTTGTGACGAGCGTGGATGCCACTAGCGGCGTCTACGAGTTGAGACACAGTGCCCGACGGCTTTACACAGGTGATGGCAGCCGACTGTGGGATTCCAAGCATGTTTGCATACTTGAGATTCGTATCTATAGCCACTTGACGCATCTCTTCGAGCCAGCGAGGCGAGTCTACGGGCTTTGAAAGGACGCCGTGGTCCATGATACCAGTCAAGGAAACGCCCAACAAACGTTCTTCTTCTGTGTTTGTCTTCCATACCTTCCTCAAATATTTGAAGTCAGTCATAGTTGACTGCAGGGTTCCAAGGATGGTTGCGAGGCGAACCTTGCGCTTGAGGTCTTCGAGACCATCAGACTCCCGGACAACTACTTCTGACAGGTTGCAAAACTGATAGGGACGCAGGATGATTTCGGAACAGGGGTTCGTACCCCACATGTATCCCTGTTCGCGGCGTCCGTTGCGACCGACTTGTACGTCGGCAGCTTCACGGTTGAAGATGCCACGCTCCCCCGACTTGGAGTCGTAGAGGGCAAGCCACTCACGCATAAACGTACCCATCTCAGGCTTACCCTTGTAGGCTACAGAGTTGTTCGCAAGAGCGCGTTGCCCCTCGTTCTCCCACCACGCACCAGACTTAGCGTGTGCCATCTGGTCATCGTTCAGGTTGCTCAGTGAGATGAGAGCAGAGCGACGTACGCCGCCAACCACAACAATCTCCCCAATCTTACACATCAGGTCGTGGCACTCTATCGGAAATAGACGACGCCCCTGTGCCTTCTTGAAGACTTGTACAGTAAAGTTAAACAGGTCTTCGAGGGGTTGCGGGCCTGACGCCCGACCACCCATTGTCTTGAGACGCGAACCAGCCGGACGCACCTCTGACATATCCCACGTCGGAATCTGTCCTGCGTATAGCAGCGCAATCAATTCGCGCAACGACTTGGCCCACCCGGGCTTGGAGTCACCTACTTTAATTACAGTATCCGTGTCGTGCATAGCATCACTGATAACCGGAAGCTTGTCTACACTTTCCCGTTCAACAGAGAACCCCACACCTGTGCCACACATGAGAATGTACATGCACTCGTCAAATGAGCGGGGGCTGTCCACGGGAATGTAGCTACAGTTGTAGCCGCTGATATTGTCCCGGGCCAAGGCCGGTCCGGCAGTCATCATAGCCCGCATAGACGGCATGATTTCCTGACTTAGGATTGCATCACGCAAGTCACAGATATCGTCTGATGACATGTCAAGCTGGTGCTTGCCCTTCACCTGATACACCATAAATTTCAGGTAGCGTTCGACGGTCTCATCCCAGTTCTCCCGACGCTCTTTGTCGTCGAGCCACCGTGCGTAGCGAGACTTGTGAATGAATTGTTGGTAGGGGGTAGGTAGCATATTATCCACGATTCTTCTCCTCAATAAGTTTGTTCAAGTACCACTGTGCCTTCTTTAAGTCTTCGATACCATTCTTGTAACGATACCGCCACACGTACTTCATTATGTTCCCTTGCAGGTAATATTCATATCCTTCGTCCGTAGCAGCTTGGATAGCATCTATACACTCAATACCTGCTTGATTGTAGTGCGGTGGCGAATTCACCATGTCCAGATGTTTTTGATAGTGGCCATCAAGTAGCTTCTCTTCGTCAGCAGCCCACATAACCGTGCTTTCTTCTTCCTTCATCTTCATGTAATCCTCGTGTCTCACCGGTTGTCTCCACTGCCGCCTATCGTACCAGCAACCTTACGAGACTTCAACTTGTGAATGTTCATTTCCGCTACTTGTTGCAGGGAAAAGCCTAAGTCATCGGCAAGGGTAGCACAATACCACAACACGTCGCCAATCTCTTTGGCAATCTCCCCCCGGAACCGGGCGTCGTCTTTGCCATCACGGTAAATCTTCTTAACCTTGTCAGCAACCTCACCGGCTTCACCAGCAAGACCCAAAGCCGGATATACAATCTGCATACGCTCCGGATAGATAGCAAACTCACGGGCTTGCATCTGATAGTTGTTCAAATGCCAGTTTTCTCGAATCATTGTTTGCTCCCAAAGTCTATGTGAAGAACGTTGCCTTCCTGCTCTACACGGGCTGTCCGGGCAATCTCTGAGTCCTCGTCTACGCTGTCTCCGATAGCCTTCGCAAGTTCGCGGCTCTTCAGGGCTTCGATACCCCTGTCGAATACCAAGTCCAAGTCCTCGGTCAAAACAGCTATCAAGCCCTCCTGTGCCACCCCGGCAGCGTCGATGTACTCACCGTCTGCAGCTTCGGGCACTGTAGCGTAGGCTGAAAGAGAAAAGTTCTCGTCGTCCGTAGGCTTGAGAATGATGTAATACCTACCCTCAAGAAGGGAAAGCTTTTCTAACTCTTGGTCTATTTCAGTTGTCATTTTTGCACCAATCATCTGGGATAGAGCCTTCGGCCCATTCAAATCCGTGTTTCGTAGCCCAGTCAGCATACGTGGTTCGCGACCCCTTGTAAATCTTGTTCGAGGCGCGGACGAAAACAAACCGTATATCTAGGTCTGGGTTCTGTTCCTTTACCAGCAACATCTTCACCCGGTCACCCTTGTCTAGGTGGCCCTTCGTTTCTACGTAGATGTTCTTTTCGGGAAAGTAAAAGTCGGGAGTGTAAGTGCGCGGCTTGGGTACGAACGTTACCTTGGTCTTTTCGTATTCGAACTTGTAACCCTTCTCAATCAGAGACCGGGCTATGTTAGATTCAAATTGTGAACGGAATCGGATACTTCTCATGAGCCTTGCAGCGGAAACGCTTCCTTTACTATCTGTAGCCTTTTTAGCAGATACTGTTCTACTTTTGGGGTATACTTTTTTAGACGGGACAACTCCTCGTTTAACGGAATTGTTGGGATGCAGACGGTTGCTCCCATTCTCAAGACGCTGTTTAATCGTTGCATCTCCTCTTCGATACGTATGACATCCCTAGCCTCTGTGTCCGAGACGAGATATCCGGATTCAGAATAGTTATTACGTAAGGTGATTGGAAGAGAGCGGTCGCCGTTCCGAAGCTTGACCAGCGCGGGTTCGCCGCCCTTACTTTCATGGCTGTCCACGAACACGTGAAGAAGCTGGGGATTTAACCCCAGCAACTTGAGTTCGTAACGGTCGGTGTAAATAACTGGCATGCTACAGTTCCCGCTTCACCAGCTTGGTATACCACGCCATAGGCTTCGACTTGGCCTTGGAGGGCACCTTGGGGTGATACTCTGCACCCTTCCAGCAGTTCTCCTTGAACGAGCAAAAGGTACAAGTCTTAGGCATGAGACGGTTACCTGTCTCAATCTTTTCACCCTTGACTGTGTACACTTCTGGTACAGAGGTAAACGGTACTTTGAACTTGGCATCGTTGAGGATAGCGTCGATGCGCTTGGCCGCTTCCTTGAGGTACGCTTCCCTGTCTTCGGTTTGCTCGTCAGGAGCCTCGACAAAGTCCCACTCACCACTCGACTTGTTGATGGCAATCCAGCCACCGAACGGCAACCCCTTGGACTCTGCGTAAAGGAACCCCTGCATGATGTAACCGAAGGGGTCGTCCTCTTTGATGGCGTCGTAGCCACCACGTCCCGAGAACTTGTTGTCGAACGACCACGGACTTGTAGACTTGATATCCCAAACTTTCTGGACACCATCTTGTTCGAGGATGATGTCGAGAGTCCCGTTGACCGTCGTTCCGCCGATGTTGAGGGAACACTTGTCTTGTTCGCTGATGACGTTCAATCCTGCAGCCTTCATAGTCAAGACTGCAAAGGCTTCGACTAAATCACCAATAAGAAAACGAACAATATCATTGTAAGCGACATCTTGCTTCATGCCTTTCTTTTCGAGTTGCTGCTGACACAGGGGACGGCCTAGCCCAGACATACGAATGTTGTAGCCAGACCTGCGAGTGAGTTGCTTACGGATAGCCGTCTTGCAATCCTCACCGAACTGCTCCACAAGAGAGTCGAGGCGAGAGGAGTCTATCTCCCCCCGCCCCGCCTTTTGCAAGAAGTCCTGTACTTCCAACAGTTGTAACATCCTAGCTTGCGAACCTGTCCGCAAGGTCGATGTCGTCGCTGTTCATAGCCATCTTGGATGCTTCCCGGTACTCGTTCATGATAGAGTCGTTGTGACCCTTCACAGTCTCTGCAAACTGCTTGATGAGTTCCTTATCCGTGTCGTTGATAGACACTTCCTTGACTAGGGACAGCTTGGGAGTCCAGTAAACTACACCCCCATTCTTTTGCTTGTCAGTGCCGAGTTCGATGACAGCCTTTTGCATAAGGATTTTCTTACGCGTCAGTTGCTGGTCGATGAACTCACGAACCGGGCGGAAGCCTGACCGTTTGAAGTACGCCACAAAAGGCATGTCTTCAACAGGTGCAGGAGAACCGTCGGCAAGGGTTGCATCCGGCGCACTGATGATACCGTAAATAACTTGGTTACAGTTTACAGAGCGGCTAAGAAGAACCCGTGGGTCGTCAGCAGGAAGTTGCTCCTCCTCTTGACGAGAAAGGCGACCGCACTTGTTACCACCGGCAGAGTCCGGGAACTCTCCTGAAAGGCCCGTGCGCTGCACTGACTTGCAAGAGAACTTGCCTTCTTCTTGATTCCAGACAGACCACTCGTATGTACGCATCAGGGGACGCATCTGGACCTTTTCAGCGTACACGACAGCAGAGCCGTTCCACATACGCCACGAACCTCGTTTGAGGGATAGACCGTCTTCGGTCTCGGCTTCGTAGTTGATGGTCAGGCGAGGCAGACCCATGCGAGGGCCGGAGTCTTCAGCAACCTGACCTGACATTTTCATCAGGGCTTCGTCGTCCCCTGAATCAAATGCAGTGATGAAGTTAGTCAATTCGTCGTTCATGTTTTGGATTTCTGTACCCATCATTTTCTCCGTTGGGTTTGTTTGAGGTAAAAGCATTATACTACCAACACCTCAGATAAGTCAAGCCAGTTTTTACCCATTTTTAATTCGATACCTACTGGCATGTCGTAACGAACGCCGTAGCGACGTGCGGTCTCTTCCGGGATACACAGCATACTTTTTGCCATGATGTCAATACACTGCTGTTCCTCGCCCGGATAAACGTCCATGACAATAGAGTCGTGAACCGTGTTGCATATCAAGGAACGTAAGCCACTGTTTTGTAACGACTTGTGTAAGTGAACAAGAGCCAAGGGCAGAAGGTCGGCGGTAGCGAACCCCTGCACCGGATAATTACAGATGGCCGTGCGATTAGTTGCCGTACCCCACTCAGTCCAAGTGGTTCCCGGGAAACAATACTGACGACCTGACGGCAGAGTGATGAAGCCTTTGGTCACTGCGTCACGCTGCAAGTCCTCGTGCCAGTCCGTCACCCCAGCATACTTCTCCTTGAACGCCTGATAGTATCGCTTCTGGTCGTCCGTGCCGCTAACACCACCATAGAGAGGCTTGAAGGTGTGTGCCTTGGCCTCTTGCCGGGAACACCCGATGATGCCCGCAGTGTAGTTGTGTACATCTGTCCCGGCAGCGACATCTTCTTGTATACCAACGTCACCCGCAAGGAACCCGGCAACCCGAAACTCTAGCTGCGAGTAGTCACCCTCCAAAATAGCCCCGCCTTCGAACCTGCTTTCGACAGCCTTACGAATGGCAAAGGTCGAGCCACGGGGCATGTTCTGAAAGTTTGGGTTACGAGAAGAGAGGCGACCCGTAGCCGTGACACACTGCATATACTCTGTGTGAATAAACCCGTCACGGTCCATGTTGTTCTCCATGCCCTCGACAAAGGACCGGAGATAAGTTCGAACCGCAGAGTAGCGGACGTACGCCTCTGCAAATTCACGGGCGTCACCCCGCAACATCGTCATCGTTTCCTCCAAGGTAGCCTTGTCCGTCTTGAACCCGGCAGCAGCAACATCGTACGGGTCACGAGGAACCATCTTGAAACCGGCAACTTCTGGGGTGTTTGAATAAACGACGCCAGAGCCGTCACAGGGCTTGCAGATGCGGATTGCCTTACCAAGGGTGCCGTCTTTACGAAGAGGGGCATAGCGGCCCTTCCCAGCGCAGTCTAGGCACTGTCTACCGTGGGTCTTGTATAGAAGGTTTGTTTCGTTTAAGACGTGACGTTTGAACTCGCCCCTCTTCATACGGGTTCGCCGCTTCGGCTTCTTGGTTGCGCCGCGAACCTCGTGGCCCAAGTTGAAGATGGTTGCCCAGCGTTTCTTGTCGCGCACCTCGCACGAGTAGAACAGCTTCGAGCGGTCGTCAGGACTGTCGAGGTTGATGGGTGTGTCCCCCATTGCGTTCGCGGCTAATTCTTCGAGCCGACGCTGTAGGGTGAACAACTCCTCCTCGTATTCCCTGCGAATCTCTGCAAGGGTGTCGCGGTTGATTTTGATACCGTTGCGTTCGACGGTTGCAAGAACGTCCGTGACCTCAAGCGACAGACGCAAAGTGGGCAAGAGTGCCGTGTTCTTCATTGAATAGTTCCTCAAATGTTGTGCCAAAGGCTTCGAGTTGTGCAAGTGCAACTTGCTCGGTGGCAAGGACATCAGCCCTGCCGTACGTTTCAATTATATCCCAAGGGATGTCATAAAACGTTTTACCCTCCTTGAAATACGGCGCGACAAGGTCTGTCTGCTTTTGTACTCCACTATACTTCTCTGCAAGACTAGCAAGTCCCAGAGGCCAACGACGCGCCCGCGCCAATATATATTCCGCAACCATCGTGTCATAGATATGTCCCTCGTAAGTAAATCCACAGTCTCGAATCCAAGACAGGTCGAACTTGATGTTCTGACCAACTACTACGTCCGCAAATTTCAGAGCCTTCTGAAACTTCTCAGCAGCGTCGGGTGTGGGTGGTTGCGTCGAGTGGTAGTAGCAGTCGTAGTCTACACGGCTCGTCAACCACTTATAACCTATTGAAACTAATGAGTTTCCGAAGTACGGCAGCGGCGTGGTTGCACCGTTGCGCTTCTCTGTGTGTGTAGTTTCGATGTCAAAGGTCAGTACGTTCATTAGTAGTACACCCCCCTGTGTACGTCGATGTGGCATGTTATCATACCGTGCCATCCGTTCAACTTATTTTTAGACACGCAGATGTGACGAACAGTGTTCTCCTCTTCGGAAGTGCCTGTCTTGCCGATGCCGATGATTACGTCAGCCTCGCCCGCCTTACCGGTTCGTGACCCATCTAACATCGAATAGTCAATAAATTGACGGTCGTGTGCCTCGTAACTTGCCTGACTAACTGACCACACAAGAAGCTTGTTACGCTTGGCAATCTCACGGGCAAGCACATACGTCTCCTTGAGCCGCTCGTCACCACGGTTGAACTCCCCGGCAACCCGAAACTTGTCTAGCTGGTCACAGAACATAACATCAGGTTCGTTTAGCTGTGCGTATTCGTTCAACTCCTCCATAGACGTACCTACCGAATCCATGACAGTGAGGTACGGGTCGATGTCCTCTAGGTACGTCTTGTCGAGTTCCGCGCTGGCGTTCTTCATTTCCTCGCGTGTCATTGCAAAGAACGACTGGATTATACGCATCTTGATTTTCTCGGCGGGTTCTTCGTTCGCCCAGTAAACGACCTTCTGTTTGTTCCGTATGTAGTTCGCGGCAAGGAACGCACAGAACGTTGTCTTACCTACTTCCGGTCTGGCAAACAGGATGCCAAGGTTACCCCTGTCCATTCCCGGCAACAAGTCCGAAAGCAAATCCCAGTCAAAAGGGAAGTCGGGGTCACCAACCTCTTCTTCGAGGAGTTGGGACAAACCCTTGTCGAGTTCGCTGTAGGTGGTCTTGTCGGACATACGCCCGTCCTCGACCATGTCAATCAGGGTCTTTAGTTCCCCAAAGTGTTCGGATTCACCTGTGAAGATGGCAATCGCTTTCTCGCCAATCTGGCGGGCACGGTCACGAACCCAGAAGTTCTTGACAACGTCGTACTCAAGGTCACCCGACTCAGACATGCGGTGCGGCAAGGAATCGACGACCTCGTAAATCTCCACCATAGCCGACTTGGGCATGGCAGGGTTACGGTCCGTCACGACAGCCGCCAACTGATTAGGGTGGAGATTAGTTGCGTAAGTCTTGTGTGCATACGCAACGGCATCGAAGACGGTAACGAGCCGTCCCTCGAACATGTCACGGGTCACAATGTTCTTGACCCGGTTGTAGAAGTCGTTGTCTAGGAGGTAACTAAGTACCTGTTTTTCAAGAGAGATATCGCTCAAATGTTCGTTGGCGTTCATCGTCGTTCATGTCCTTTACGTCTTTATCTAAGATAACTAAACTGGTTGGCCGGATGGCCTGTAGTCTGCGAACCAAGTCTAATGCCTTCTTTGTGGCATCCTTGTCGAGTGCAACGACGAGTCGGTCGTAGGTTCGCAGGATGGGTATGTACGAATCGGGTAGGCTCGTTCCTAACAAGGCTATTCCCGAAAGAATATTGCAAACACTGCAAGCAGAAGCACAGTCTTCAAGAATAGCAGCGATACGCCCCCCGCCGCAAATGAAAGGGTTACCTGACTTTCCATATCTCCACCACTTCGGTTTGACCGTACTGTCGAGGGACCGTCCAGCAGCATCGACAATACGGTTGTTATGTTTGATTAAGTAAGCAACCCTATTCATCCGGAAGTCGTAGCGTATGTCTGCCAAGCCATTTCGGTACGCCTCGTAAGCGTTGACCCTGCGAACGTACGCTTCTGCCTCTGGACTGCGAGACAGGGACACAAAAGTGTCCGGAACAACAAAGGGAACATCTGGGGTTGCCGGGGTTGCCTGCTTTTTGAGAAGGGGGTGACAGGGTGTGTCTTTTCGGATTCGGAAACCAGTCCGCCCGCGAACACCACAGTCGGCGTGGAAGCAATACCACAGCCGCTCCCCATTGACTTCAGAAACGCTAAAGGTATTCTTCTTGGCACACGAGGGACAGTCCATGCGGAGTTGTCCGTTCGAGGCGAGGGGTAAATCTTCAACGAAGTCTTTTATCCAACTAGTCATGACCCAAGCGATACACGATATCGAAAACCCGGTCAATACACTTTTTTGGGGTTGACAGCATTTTCCCAAACAGGTAACCTAGTAGGTATACAATCCCTATAGGGGTAACCCTGTTATGAAAAAACCTATTAAAATTAACCCTATAGCTAAATCTCTTAGGGAACCTTACTATAAGAGTAAGACGGTTCCTGACAAACGAAGACAAAAGCTAGACAAACAGGTTAAGAAGGAAACACGAGATGCCAAGACCGAACAAGATACTTGAACCGACAAAGACGTACAACCTGTTGATGACCGTGTCGCAATACGATAAACTATCCGTATACTCCCACGACATGACGAGGCGAAGCTTGGAACAGGTGTCCGTGGCTGACTTGATACGCGATGCCATAGAAGTTTACCTAGAAGTTCTGGAGGGTGAGAATGAGGAAGATTAAACTATTCAAAGACCGCAAGGGTCAAGACTTGGTCCCGGTTCTTGTGGACTCTTCTGCCGGACGGTACGAGGTGGTTGCGCCGGTTTCTTCTGTCCGTATAGGGGAGACTGAACGTAAGCTTGTCAAGTCGAAAGATTGTGTGGACTATCCCAAGTGGGTTACTTTGTTTGTTAGCAAAGACGTAAAAGAGTGCAAAAAGTGGCTTGACAAGTATCGGACAGTGGTGCTAAAGCTTTGTACACCGTATGAGGTGTCCTCGTAACCCACAAGACCGGCCCGAGGCTGGGCTTAAGTTACGTTGATTCCGGTGTAGGTTGCGTGTCGTAAGCAGCCGGAAACACATCTCGTACGGTATCCCCTACGAAGTTGGTAGGTCGTGGGGTTTCCTTTCTAAGTTGGTTCCAAATGTGAGCAGGGCTGGTCTTTTTGACTGGCCCTGTTCTTTTTTGTTTGACACGCCTTTTTCATACCTGTATGGCTAAGTAATCGAAACGCCAGCACAGGAGATTGGCACATGGAAATTACAGTGAAACAACGCCGCGAACTTTTAACGGCACACAACCACCTCAAGACGATGCTTTCATTTGCAGAAGAGTGTCACGATTTGCACCTATCAGACTTGGAAAAGATGAGCCATATCGTTCACATCTTACACAAGACGTTCAACTTCTCTCCAGACTTGGACGAAAGCGGTAACCGTCAATACTGGTCTGACTGGGTTTTCTCTGAGGATGTTGCGGAGCCGGAAGATGACTGAGAACCACGTCGAACGCTGCCACTGCTGGGAGTGCGGTGGCTACGGCAAAAAGGAATACGAGCAGGCTGTCCCGGACCACATCCGGGGCGGCGACCTTGTTGGTGTCATAGGAGAGTGCGACGGCTGCGACGGTGACGGTGAATTGTTACGCGCTAAGATTACGCAAACAACAGTGGTTCGTGCTTTCCTCACGCAGGCGAAACACGCACTAGAAGACATCGAACTTCTTGACACAGACATCGACCGCATCTATGGCAAGATAGACGACGCCATTGGCGACATGGAACGATACGAAGAAAAGGTAGGTACACGAAATGGGTAAGGTAAACGATTGGCTGATAGAGATGGAAGAAGACGCCTCGTACATGACGCGCCAAGAATTTATGGACAAGCACGGCGAGACTGTGGCCGAAGTGTACGACGAACTTCAACTCAAGTGGCAATACGACCACGCCGAACCTTCGGAGCCTGACGATGTGGGTTGAACCCAAGGACGACCCCCGCCTCGAAAGTGTGGCTGACAAATTGGCCACGCTAACGAGACAAATTGACAACGCAGACTGGGATGGCAAGCCGGTGACAAACGCGCAACGCAACGAGGCCCGACGCCTGACAAACTTGCAACGCCAAGGAATCTTGTGGGAGCCTAAGTTTTGACAAATGACAAACGGCAAACGCTGACAAAATCCAAACGAGACAAACCAACCACGCTTTCCCCGGAACACGCCTGCGACCTTTGCGGGCAATCCGCCATGACCAAGGAAGGCGACCGGCTGCGCTGCCCGCCCTGTTGGCTAAAAGAACAAGCAAACAAAATAAAACCTATTGACCGGGGCGGATATTATCCCTAACGTTTGTCCATCGTTTTCTAACGAAGGGACAAAACTTATGAAAAAACGTATTCACATAAACCAGCATGTTATCCGGGCCAACGCCAAGAACGGCACCAACGACCCGGCAATCACTGTCAAGACATATAAAAAGAACGTATACGCGCACCGGGTTGATATCGGCGGCGCGTCCACTGTTGTTTACTCACCGGACAAGCCCTTGAACTGTGGTGCCCGTGTCTGGATTGAGACCGACGCGCCGGTTCGTTTTGATGGGGGGCAGATACTGTGAAAAAACAAATTACCCTAATTGACCATGAACGCATGGTCCATAATGTTATGGCCTGCTACCGGGCTGCTGATTCCGTACAGGTTGCGGAGGGCTTGCTCTGGTATTCTGACGCACAGAAGGCGGCGCATGATATCGCGGTTAAGTATGGCATCGCGGTCTATATTGTGGTGGCTGTTATCGCGGCATTATCCCCGAACAACAAATGGTCACGCAATGTTGTCAACGCCGACGCTTTGATTGGTGCTTTCCTGCGGGGCGACGGCATCGACGCGGTGAAAGTCTCGACCTATCACGCCATGAAAAAGAAGGCTTGGGACATCTTGGCGGCGCGTCCGGACTATGACGGGGCGAAGGCTATGCTAAAGGGTCAAAAGATTACGTCCTTTTTCTGCGACATCATGGGGGAATTCAACGTGACCATCGACGGTCACGCCCGCAACATTGCCTACGATGAGCGGGTCGGATTGACTGACGACCGCACAAATATCGGGGTCCGTGAATACCGCGCTTTGCAGGCTGCATATGAAGAAGCGGCACGGCGCTTGGGCCTTATGCCTTATCAGATACAGGCAATCACTTGGCGCGTCTGGCGGGACCGCCACGGCATAACATGACAAACCGGCCACGCTAAATAGATGACAAAAAAGCCACGCTAAATTTTTGGAGTCTGCTTGTTCTATCGGGTCGCCGGGTCAGTGTGGGGGCTGGGAACGGGGCGGACATCGGGTGTCGCGAGTCGCGGGGCGGCACCCACCCATCGTTG
>Ga0181401_1000722_pt1 | contig 13496 bp, 12 predicted proteins | sample 24SPOviralmetaG_FD_130130 | JGI IMG/M metagenome (GOLD analysis project Ga0181401, IMG submission 130130) | Marine viral communities from the oligotrophic San Pedro Time Series (SPOT) site, San Pedro Channel, CA, USA - 24 SPOT_SRF_2011-07-20 | ecosystem: Environmental > Aquatic > Marine > Strait...
GTTGATGTTGAAACTGAAGAAACAAACGAGGAGTAGATTATGGCAACTCATGTTGGAACAAGTGGAGTAGTAAAAGTTGGCTCAGCAACAGTTGCTGAAGTCGTGGGCTTTACTCTTAACGAAACACAAGACACAGTAGAAGATACGTCTTTAACTGATTCAAAAAAATCTTATGTTGCATTGCGTGGTGACGCTACAGCAACTATTGAATGTCATTGGGACGAAACTGATACTAATGGTCAAGAAGCATTAGATGTTGGTTCAAGTGCAACTATTGAATTATATCCAGAAGGTGCAGATAGTGGTGATAAATACTACAATGGTACTGGAATTGTAACAGGTGCTGATGTGGCTGTAACAATGGACGGAATAATTTCAAGAACACTTAATATTCAATTTAGTGGTGGAGTAACGCATAGCACAGTATCATAAGGATTAAATGCCAGAAAAAATTGATTACTTTCAAGGTGTCGTAAGTCATTTTGATAGCTTAGAAGTTAAAATAATAGAAGTACCAGAATGGGGTTTAGAGGGCGAAAGAGCAATTTATGTTCGCCCTTTTACAATGAATGAGAAAGCACGAATATTTAAGGGTGCTAATGACTCAGACTTAAATGTATTAGTAGATGTTATAATTCAAAAATCCGAAACTAAAAACGGAGAGAAAATGTTTGATCTTTCTCATAAGCCTAAGTTTAAAATTAAAGCAGATACAGATGTTATTTCTAGAGTCGCTTCAGAGATACTTGCACAAGATAGTATTTCTGACCTTAAAAAAAAGTAAACTCAGACCCAGAACTATATTCTATCATAGCATTAGCTGAACGATTGCATATGTCTATTAGAGATGTATTGCAAATGCCAGTTCAAGAGTTTAATATGTGGTTGGCTTATTTTGAAATACAACATGATAAAGCCAAACAACAACAAATGATGAACCGCTAATGGCTACAAAAAGAGTTAATATAGATATAGTTGCTAAAGATAAATCGCAACAAGCCTTAAATAAAGTTCGTGGTAATTTAGATGGCGTAAAAAAAGCTGTATTTAATGTAAGAAACGCATTAGCTGGTTTAGGTGCTGGATTAGTAATTCGTAACCTTGTTAATACAGGTAAAGAAATAGAAGGGTTACAAGTAAGATTAAAATTCTTATTTGGAAGTGTTGAAGAAGGAGCAAGAGCATTTGACAGAATGGCGGAGTTTGCTTCTAGAGTTCCTTTTAGCTTACAAGAAATTCAAGCTGGTTCTGGAAATTTAGCTGTTGTAGCAAAAGATGCAGAAGAATTAGCAGATTTATTAGAAATTACTGGTAACGTAGCGGCGGCAACTGGTTTAGATTTTAGAACTACAGCAGAACAAATTCAAAGATCATTTAGTGCTGGTATTGGAGCGGCAGATTTATTTAGAGATAGAGGTGTTAGAGCCATGCTTGGTTTTCAAGCTGGTGCAACAGTATCAATAGATGAAACAATAAAAAGATTTAATCAAGTATTTGGACAGGGTGGAGAATTTGGAGGAACTACTAAAGCATTAGCAGAAACTCTTGAAGGTACATTATCAATGATAAATGATAGTGTTTTTACTTTTAAAAGAACAATTTTAGATGCTGGTTTTTTTGCTGAACTTAAAAATCAATTTGGAGATTTAGATGATTTTATAAAATCTAATCAAACATCAATAGATCAAATTGCTATTTCAATAGGAAAAGGTTTAGCCCAAGCTGTTACTACAAGTGCAGATGCAATTAAATTTTTAAAAGATAATTTTGATTTACTTGTAGATGTTATGCAATTTTTTATAGGAATAAAAGTTGCAAAAATGTTTTTAGGAATGTCAGCCGCAATAGCTACAGCAAATTCATCAATGTTACTATTCAATGCAACAATAAAAAGAAATTTATTTATTGCTGGAGCGGCAATAGTAGTTTCACAATTTGATAAAATACAATCAGCATTAGGAAAGTTACCAAAAGATTTTGATAATGTTTCTGAAGCAATAGAAAATAATAATGTTTTAATTAAACATTATGAACAAGAGTTAAATACTGCAAATGATGCAATATTAATGTTCAAAGACTCAGTTGGAGTTAGTGCTAAACAACTAAAAGTATATCAAGACATTGTTGATGATGCTAATAAAAAATTAAAAGCATTAAGACAAACTAATAGTGAATTAAAAAATAGTCAAAATGAACATATGAAAGTTCAAAATGAAGTTATTATAAAAAATAATGAAAATACAGATGCTGTTCAAAAACAAACTGAAAAAGTAAAAGTTTTAAAAGAAAATATTGGTTTATTAGATGGAGATTATAGAGATTTACATGGAACTTTATTAGCAACAAAAGAAGCTAATAAAAGTTTAATTGAAATTTTTGAAAATCAAGAACACCCAATGAAAGCTATTACTGATCAATTAAAGGCTGAAGAAGCACAACTTAAAAAGAATATAAAAATTTATAAAGATCATGCTGAACTTAGAAAAAGAGCTTCAGCAGATATTTTTAAATCTGAAAGAGAATTAGCACAAAACAATCAACAAAAGATGTTTGATGATGCATTAGAAAATAATGCAAAAATGGTTGAATTAAAAAAACAAGGTAACAAAGAAATATTTAATAATACTAAATCATCACTACAAGCATTAAGTGGGTTAAACAGAACTGCATTTGAAGCATTTAAAAGATTTCAAATTGCAGAAGCTACTATCAATGCTGTTAAAGCGGCAAGTAAAGCTTTTGGTCAATATCCATTCCCATTAAATATTGCTGTTAGTGCAAGTGCATTAGCAAAAGGTATGGCTATGGTTGCTCAAATCAAATCAACTAATTATAGAGCTGGAGGTGGTTCAGTTAATAAAGATCAAGCATATATGGTTGGAGAAAAAGGGCCAGAGATGTTTGTACCTAGTGGTTCTGGAAAAATAGTTCCAAATAATCAAATGGGAAGTGGTCAACCAGTAAATGTAAACTTTAACATTAACACAGTTGATGCTAGAGGGTTTAATGAACTATTAACTAATAGTAGAGGTGTAATAGTAAATATGATTAATAGTGCTGTAAATGAAACAGGCAGACAGGCAATAGTATGAGTGGAGCATTACCAGATACATCATTTGATGCAATAAATGTTAAGAGTGAACAACGTACATTAGTTTCTACAACTGATAGCGGTAAAACATTTAGAAGGCAAATAGATGGGCAAAGATGGAGTTTTACAGTTAGTTATCCACTAATGCCACGATCTACATTTGCACCAATACAAGCATTTATTATAAAACAACGATCACAGAAAGAAGATTTCACTATAACCTTCCCCAGCTATTTAGATTCACAGGGAAATGAAAATACAACTATCAATGTAAATGGAGTTCATGCTGTTGGTGATACAACTATTGATATAGATGGGTTTCACGCTGATGGAGATCATAGACTTAAAGCTGGAGATTTTATAAAATTTTCTGGTCATTCAAAAGTGTATATGATTATGGCTGATGTTACTTCATCAAGTAATGCGGCTACAGTTACAATAGAGCCACCTTTAACAACAGCTTTAGCTAATGATGAAACAGTAGCATTTGATGATGTGCCTTTTACAGTTTATTTATCTAGTGATGTTCAAGAGTTTCAAGCTAATACAAGTAATAATGAAGGTAAGCCATTATTTAAATATGAATTTGATGTTATTGAGAGCATTTAATGTCAAGAGGATTAACAAGTTCTGTTAAAACTGAGTTAGCAACAGGTAATATAAATCCTGTTCATTTAATACACTTAAACTTTGCAACACCTTTATATTTAACTGATTGTAGTTTTCCATTAACTTCAAGTGTATCTGGAAGTTCTAGAACATATTCTGCAAGTGGTCACATTTTAGGAATAGGAAATACACAAGAAGGAGCAGAGCCAATTAAGAACTCACTTAATTTAAGTTTATCTGGAGTAGATCAAACATATATCGCTATCGCATTAAATGAAAATATTATTAATGATACTGTGCAAATCTACAGAGGGTTTTTAAATAGTTCTAACGCATTAATTGCTGACCCTTTTTTATTATACGAAGGTTTTATAGATCAATATTCAATAGAAGATGATACATCAACTGCTGGTATAGGATTAAGTATTACTTCACATTGGGGTAATTTTGAAAAAGTTTCTGGACGCAGAACAACTGATAATTCTCAACAAAGATTTTTTTCTGGTGATAAAGGTTTTGAATTTAGTGCATTAACAGTTCAAGATATTAGATGGGGTAGAGAATAATGGGTTTAGGTAGTTTTTTTGATAAATTTGTCCCTCCAGCAGTTGGAAAAGTTATAGGAAAATTTATTCCTTTTTTATCGCCTATACTTTCAACTATATCTATTGTTTCAATGGCTCTTACTTGGTTAAGAAAACCAGATGAGCCAGAATTTAATTTTGATACGACAGCAGAGAATATAGCAAAAGGTGTTTTATTAAATAAGACAGCCGCTAATGGTCAAATACCAGTAATTTATGGAACAAGAAAAGTTGGAGGTACATTAGCTTTTCTAGAAACATCTGGAACAGATAATCAGTATTTATATATGGCGTTAATTTTAGGCGAAGGAGAAATTGATGATATTACTTCTATATTTATAAATGACAATCAAGTTACTTGGTCTGGAGATTTAGCAGATAACACAGAAAGAACAGTTAATAGTTCTGACTCAAATTATTATAAAGATGGTGCAAGTTTAATTACAGTAAGACCTCATTATGGAGCAGAAGATCAATCAGCTTGTAGTTTATTAAGTACATTATCATCATGGACAAGTAATCACAGACTAAGAGGTGTTGCTTATTTGTCATTACGTTTAGAATGGAACTCAGACGCTTTTGGTTCTATCCCAACAGTTAATGCCATAGTTAAGGGTAAAAAGATTTATAATCCTAATTTAGATGGAACAAAAACAGGTGGTACAGGTTCTCACAGAGAAGATACATCAAGCACTTGGGAATATTCAGATAATCCAGTTTATCAATTATTAGATTATTTACGCAACGATAGATACGGAATGGGAATAGCAAATAGTTATTTTGATTCTAATTATGCTGATTGGCAAACTGCTGGTGATGTTTGTGATGCTAATATAACGCCATATTCTGGTGCAGATCAAATAGACTTGATTGATAGTCATGCAGTTGTAGATACCTCATTAAAAGTTATAGATAATGTTAATAAATTTTTAACAGGCTCTAGATCATTCTTAAATTTTTCTGCTGGAGAATATAAAATTACAGTAGAGAGTTCTGGTAGTGCTTCTATTACTTTAACAGAAGATAATATAATTGGTGGAATAGGTGTTTCTTCTAAAAATAAAAATGAACGATTTAATAGAGTCATTGTTACTTTTATTAATCCAAATAAAAATTACCAAGTAGATGAAGCACAGTTTCCACCTGTAGATGAAACAGGATTAGCTAGTGCAGATCAACACGCAACAATGAAAACAGCAGATGGTGGTATTTTATTAGAAGGTCGTTTTGATATGCCAACAATAACAAGTCCATATCAAGCCCAAGAAATGGCTGAAATAATTTTAAGAAGGTCTAGATCAAGTTTAGATGTTACACTAACAGCAGATGGAACAGCTATGGATTTAGTTGTAGGAGATATTGTAAACATAACTCACGCTACTCCAAGTTTTAGTGCTAAACCATTTAGAGTTTTATCAACAACATTAAATCCAGATAGTTCAGTTTCTTTACAGCTAACAGAACATCAAGATAGTTATTATACATTTGGAACACAGCAAGAAGTAGCTACAATACCAGACACAACTCTTCCGAATCCTTTTTCTGTTTCTGCTCCAGCAAGTGTAACTTTATCAGATGAATTAATTATTTATAATGAGGGAACAGCAATAACGAGATTAAATATTTTAGTTGGGGCAAGTACAGATAAATTTGTGCAATATTATCAAGTAGAAGCAAAGCTAAGTACAGAGTCAGATTTTTTTGTTTTATCAAAAGGAACACAATTAAATTATGAAATGCTTAATGTTATTGATGATTCTACTTACAATGTAAGAGTAAAAAGTATTAATAGTATTGGCGTTAGTTCTACATATACAAGTGCTAGTAGAAAAATTGTTGGTGCTACTGAGCCACCAGAAGATGTAAAAAACTTTTCTGTTAATATGCAAGGCTCAAATCAAATGCAATTAAACTGGGATTCAGTAGGTGATCTTGATATTTCTTATTATGAGATACGCTATCAAAATGTTCAAAGTGGTGGTCAATGGAATAAATCAGTAAACTGGTTACAAGTACCAAGAACATCTGGAACAACAATAACAACAAACGCTAGAACAGGTGCTTTCTTAATAAAAGCGGTAGATAAACTAGGAAACGAATCAAACAACGAAACAATTATTTATTCCAACATATCATCTCTCCAAGCCTTTAATAATATATCTACATTAACAGAAGATTTAACTTTAGGAACTTATGATGCTGATGTTGCTTTATCGGATAGTTCTGGAACTAATTCTATTATACTTGATACAATAACTGACTTTGATGATACTGTAGGAAACTTTGATAGTGTAAGTGGTAATTTTGATTTAGGGGGAACTGATTCTACATCTAATCCTAATAATAATACTGCTAATATAGATAACGAAGGTTTTTATACTCTTAATCAATCTTTAAGTTTAGATGCTATTTATGATGTATCTTTTACTAAAAACATCACAGTAGATCAAATTGAAGATCCTTACGACTTATTTGATGATGGAAGAGGAGCAAGTTTATTTGATGATGCTCCAGCACCTTTTGATGGTAATGACCCTACAAATGCAACGATAAATCTACAAGTTGCAACATCAAATTCAAGTCTTGGTGCGGCTACAGAATTTTTTAATATGAATACGACAACAACATATAAAGGTCGGTATTTTAAATTTAGATTACGATTGGCTAATGCTAATAATAAAACAAGAGCATTTGTATCTGGAATATCTGTATCAGTGAATATGGAAAAAAGAGTTGAATCAGAAAATGATGTTGTTTCTGGAACAAGTACAAAAGTTATTACTTTTGGAAAACCATTTTATGCAACACCAGCAATAGGTATATCAGCAGAAAATATGGCTAGTGGAGATTTTTATACAATATCCTCTAAGTCAAAAACTGGTTTCTCAATAGCATTTACAAATTCATCAAGTAGTGGTATTTCAAGAACATTTGATTATGTGGCTCAAGGTTATGGGTTGCAATCAGCAAGTTAAAAAGGTAAATAACAATTATGAGTCAAGTTTCAGATGTAAGTTTAGCGAATCAAGGATTTTCGGCTTTTAGAACAGAATTGAATAATATTTTAGCGGCATTAAACTCAATGCATAGTGGAACATCAAGACCTAGTTCTGCTACTACAGGGACTATATGGCTTGATACTACTAACTCTGGATCTAATTCTTTAGAAATAAAATTTTTTGATGGCTCAGATGATATAAGTTTTGCTACTGTAAACACATCAGCAAATACAATTAACTTTATAGATAGCACAGTTTCTTTTGATATTGTTTCAGATACTTCACCTCAACTTGGTGGAGATTTAGATACTAATTCACAGAATATAAAAATAGATGATGCTCATGGTTTATTTGATGAAAACAATAATGAACAACTAATATTTCAAACTACTGCGAGTGCTGTAAATTATGCAGAACTTACAAATGCGGCTACAGGAAATAATGTAGGTATTTCAGCAAATGGTAGTGATACAAATGTAGGTTTAGAATTTTCAACAAAAGGAACAGGAGCAATTAAATTTAATGATCTAGCGTATATTCCTCAACAAGCCTTAACATCATCATCAAACGCTGTAGCATGGGATAGTCAAGCTAAACCAAACGCATATCATTTAACAACAGAAAATACGACTTTCTCAGCACCAACTAATCCAGTTGAAGGTGCATTTATCTCATTAGAAATAAATTATGATGGCTCACATTCCATAGGGTGGAACACAGTTTTTGAGTTTCCAGCAAGTACAGAACCAACGGAAACAGCTACTAATGGCAAAACAGATATTCATGTATTCAGATATAATGGTGCTGTTTGGCAAGAAATTGGCAGATCAATGAATTTGAGTGAAAGTTAAAATATGTATGCAATAGTAACAGAAGGTAATATTACCAAAACATTTAATAATCCTAGAAGAATAACAATTAATAATATTCGTTATTCAACTAAAATTTATTCTTTATGGTCAGTAGAAGAAAAAAAAGCCATTGGTTTATATGAAGTAGAATATGATAACACAAATAAAAAAGATGAAGCATGGTACATTAATACAAATCAAACATTAGCTTATAATTCTAGTGGTGATAAAGTTGTTGCAAGTTATGGTACAGCAACAGCTAGGGCTATTGCAGATGTTAATGAAGTATGGTCAAAAGCAGAAATAGATAATGGTAATGCTCCAGATGGTACGTCAGCTAATGATCCAAAAAATGATAGTAACGGAGATCAAATAGTTACTAAAGGTTTAAAAACTGTAAAAAAAGAAATGATAGATCAACAATGTGCTGGTATCTTACAGCCTAGTGATTGGCGAGTTATCAAAGCTAAAGAAACATCAACAACAATGAATAGTGGCTGGAAAACATGGAGAGCGGCAGTAAGAACTAAATGTAATTCTATGCAAACTCAAATAGATGGTGCGGCAAATGTAGATGCACTAGCGGCTTTATTTACTTACACCGAACAAGAAGATGGTTCAGTTACAAGACCACTAGGCGAATTTCCTGTGAAGGAATAATATGCCATTAATCCTCCCAGCAAGAACATTAGATAGTGGTTACGACATAGATAATTCACTTAGAATGGGGCCAAGTGGAGGCGGTACTACTCCTCATGTAAATCTTAGAAGAACTTTAGGTTCAGCAGGAACAGAAGAAAAATTTACATATTCATGTTGGGTAAAAATTAGTGCAAAATTAGAATATAATTTTTGGCTACTAGGAGGCTCACAAGAAACTAGTTCACCAAATCAAACAACCTTTTTTAGAATTTCATCTGATGGTAAATTAAGATTAAGTGATGGAAGTGTTAATTTAAATACAAATAGATTATTCCGTGACCCTTCAGCTTGGTATCATATAGTGTTAGCAGTGGATTCAACGCAAGGCACAGATTCTAATAGAGTAAAAATTTATGTTAATGGAGTTCAAGAAACAAGTTTTGCTAATGAAACTTATCCAAGTCAAAATTTAGCATTTAGAGTTTTAGAAAATGGTGTAACACAATCTATTGGAACATGGCTAGATGATAGTGGCACTGCGTATGCTTGTGATGATGGATATATTTCAGAAGTATATTTAATTGATGGTGCACAAAAAGCCCCAACAGATTTTGGTGAAACAAATGATAATGGAGTTTGGATACCTAAAGATTACAGTGGAACTTATGGTACGCATGGATTTAGATTTGAATTTAAACAAAGTGGAACAGGCACAGATGCAAGTGGTATGGGTGCTGATACAAGTGGTAATACTAATCACTTTGCAGTTAATAACCTAACAGCAAATGATGTTTGTACTGACAGCCCTACAAACAATTTCTGTACTTTTAATTCAGTAGACTGTGCATCAAACATTACACTTACTGAGGGTAACACAGTTGCTACAGCTAATACTAATCATTCCGCAGTAAGAGGAACTATGGGTTTTAGAAACGGTAAATGGTATTGGGAGCAAAAAGTAGTTAATGTTTCTGGACAACCTGCTGTAGGAATTTTAGGTGCAGAAGCTCCTTTAGGCAATCAAATAAATGCAGTACCTTCAAGATTATACCGAGCTAGTGATGGTGATTCTGGTGCAAAATATTCAGATGGAAGTGCGGCTAATTATGGAGATGAGTATGTTCAAAATGATATTATTGGTGTTGCTGTAGATATGGATAATGGTGCTATTTACTTTTCAAAAAATGGTACATTTCAAGATAGTGGTGACCCTACAAGTGGTTCAAATAAAACAAATGCGGCTTTTACGGATTTACTTACAGCCACATCAGAACATTGGTTACCAGCAGTAAAACTTTATGCTGAAGGTATGTCTATAAACTTTGGTAATCCATCTCATTCAATATCAAGTGGTAATGCAGACGCAAATGGATATGGAAACTTTGAATACGCAGTACCTAGTGGGTACTATGCACTATGCACGAAGAACTTAGCGGAGTACGGATAATGGCTTATACAACAATAGACGACCCATCAGCATATTTCCATACACAGTTATATACTGGAACTGGTTCAACGAATGCCATAACAAATGATGCTAATGTTAACTTACAGCCAGATTGGGTTTGGATTAAAAAAAGAGCTGGTGGCACAGCTAGGTCGCATGGCTTATATGATAGTTCAAGAGGAGTAACAAAATTACTTCATAGTGATGCTGGGGACGCAGAACAAACTCAAAGTCAGGGATTAACAGCTTTTGGAACAGATGGATTTACTTTAGGTTCTGATGATGGTGTTAACGGAAACACACATTCTTATGTAGCATGGCAATGGAAGTCACAAGGGGGCAGTACTGTTTCTAATACAGATGGTTCAATTACTTCTACAGTACAAGCTAATACAACTGCTGGATTTAGTATAGTAACTTATACAGGAGCGGCAAGTGGCTCATCATCTTTTACTATTGGTCATGGTCTAGGTGCTGTTCCTAATTGGATTGTGATTAAAAACAGAAGTACAGCCACAAATTGGCAAGTTTATCATAGTGGCTTAACAAGCGGTTCAGACGGTCCAGAGCATTGTGGAGTTCGTTTAAATACCACTGATGCTGTAAATAACTCTGATACATTTTGGGCAGATACATTACCGACTTCTAGCGTATTTACGGTTAGAGAAAGTGATAATGTAAATAAAAATGGCGATAGCTTGGTCGCCTATTGTTTTGCCGAAAAACAAGGCTACAGTAAATTTGGTAGCTTCACAGGTAATGGTAATGCAGATGGAGCATTTGTTTATACAGGCTTTAAACCAAGGTGGATTATGTGGAAAGGAACAGACTTAGCAGAAAATTGGATTATAATTGATACAAAAAGAGACCCACATAATCTATCATTTCATAGACTTGATGCTGAAAGAAATAATGCAGAAAGTACAAGTACAGCTTCTCACAGTGCAATATTAGATATCCTAAGTAATGGATTTAAAATGAGAGGTAGCGGAGATGTAAGTAATGGTTCTGGTCATCAGTATATTTACATGGCATTTGGAGAGACATTTGTATCATCAGAGGGAGTACCAACAACAGCGAGATGATTAAACCTTTTATTATAGGATTAGTATTATCTTCTATAATAATATTTTTTTTAAGTAGTTTAATGAACCACGCTCATGCGGCAGATACAAATACTGTTAGTTCAACAGTAATAGATAAATCAGTTCCAACAGCTTCTGCTCCAAGTGTTGTTGTAAATAATTCTGATGTTTGTATGGTGGCAACTAGCGGAGCAATACAAACAAACATACTTGGTATAGCAACTGGTCTTATGAAAGAAGATCCACTTTGTGCAAAATTAAAAATTTCATCTAGACTTTATTCTATGGGAATGAAGGTAGCGGCTGTGTCAGTTTTGTGTTTAGATAGCCGCACATGGGATAGTATGTATCAAGCTGGAACGTATTGCCCTTATGACTCAGCAATAGGCACAGATGCAAAAGAAGGCTGGTTAAATAATCCAGAGATGATACCAGATGGAAGTTTAATAAAAGCTAATTTATTAGAAGGAAAAGAAATAACAGTTGAAGAAAGAGAAGCTAATAATGAATTTAAAAAATTTCTTATTGCCGCTATGGCTTTGTATATCGGTTTCCCTATCCTTTTCTAGTCAAGCTGTAGATTGCTCAACTGATACGACAGGTCTTTGTACCCCTACAATAGAAGAAATAATTGATGAAGTTATTACTGAAACAACCGAACATGGTTCTGATGGTATCACAATAACGACTACTACAGAAACGACAACGACAACAACCACAGTTACAAATGAAGATTCTGGAAATATTTTAAATGGAGATAATGGCTTTGTTGTAAGTTCTAAAGAGGGAGATATGGATATTGACTGGGGAGGTCAAGGCTCAGCTTCAATGCCTTCTGGTTCTTATTGTAATAATTTAGGTACTGATAAATGTGCTGAGATTACAGGGTCTGGTAATTCAACTTCAGTTATGGGAGTTCCTAACATGGGAACTACTTTTATAAACACGATTGATATTTCAGAACTCAATATAAAATATGGTGGAGAAACAAATTATTCAATTCATGTAGATAAACAAGACCCTCAAGACTCTGTGTATATGCACATCACAGGTAAAGATGGAACAACCGAAGTTTTTTCTGGAACTGATATTCTCTCAGCAAGTGGAACTGCTTCTGGTTTTAAAGTATATGAAAATACTTTTGAATTTTCTGGAAGCCTTACAACCTTAATTGTTGAGGTAGGTGGAAGAGATATAGGAATTTCAGTTGGCGTTTTATTTGATGATGTTCAAATAAATGTATTATACAACACAATTAACACAATAATAACACAGGCAATAACAAGCGTAGAAATGTTTATTGCTTTAAACGCTGATGCTTCTCAAGAAATAATAAATGTAGTTGAAGATGTATTTGAATCTAATATGCCTATTGAAACAGATGTAGGAATGACTTTTGAACCAATAGAAATACAAGAGCCAACATATGAAGAAGTAGAAATAGAAATTGCAGAGATTGAAATTGCAGAAATAGAAATAGAATTAGAAATAGAAACTGAAATAGAAGCTACAGTAGAAGAAACAGTAGAAGAGGTTGCGGTAGAAGAAGATATAACAGAACCAGAACAACAACAAGAGGAAGCCCAAGAAGAAAAAGAGGAAACATCAAACGAAATAGAAGTAACAAAGAACGAAGAGAAAGAACCAGAACAAATAGAAGAGCAAGAAGAGAAAAAAGAAGAAACTCAAGAAGAGAAAAAAGAAGAATCATCTAAAGAAAAAGCTGTAAAAAAAATTATGAAAAAGATGGACGATAAAAAAAAGTATGATGATGTAAACCAAACTAAAACCCTTGTAGTTATGCAAGTATTAGGGAATACTAAAACCTTTTTCCAAGATCAACAACAACTAAATGATAGAGTAGGATTTTTTTCAAATGTTGTTTTGCCAGACACAATTATCAATGATAATGATATGGCAAGTTATTTCTTATTTGTAGGGAGTGATGGTTTAATGAATGAAATGATAGATAGTCAATGGCAACAGAAATAGATGTAGGTGGTATAAAGTTCAGAGGAGGTAAGATATTTCTTATAATTACTGTTTTAAGTAGTTTTGTAGGCGTATTATGGGGCGGTTTTGAGGTTTATTCTAGGTATTTATCTATGGAAAAGAAGATAAACAGCTATACAGCACCAGATTTAAGCGGCTTTGATAAGAGATTAGACCTCATTCAATTAGAAACTGA
>Ga0181401_1000724_pt1 | contig 13475 bp, 22 predicted proteins | sample 24SPOviralmetaG_FD_130130 | JGI IMG/M metagenome (GOLD analysis project Ga0181401, IMG submission 130130) | Marine viral communities from the oligotrophic San Pedro Time Series (SPOT) site, San Pedro Channel, CA, USA - 24 SPOT_SRF_2011-07-20 | ecosystem: Environmental > Aquatic > Marine > Strait...
GCGTTGTTCACATTAATTTTACTAAAATCATATTTATTTAAATTGATATTACTTAATATTAGTGTATCTAATTTAGATAAATATGATAGATCTGGAACTTCGGTTAAAATACAGTTGGTTAAAAATAGTGTGCCTATATTTTTAATTTCATTTAATTGACTTAAAGTATTTGTTATTTCAGTTAGAGAACATAAGTTAAAATCATATATTAATAAATCATCGTCATATCTATTTCTTATATTAAAATTACAGACACTGTCATCGTCTACACTATTAACTCCAACACTGAAATTATTACCATTTGTTAGTATATAAATTAAAACTCCTAGTAAGAATGCCAATAAAAACATTAAATACCGATTCATATATATATATATATATATATATATATATTATTATTTAAATTAAATTGATAAAGAGTATATTTTATCTATGGCTTTTTTCACACATATCATAACTACTACATAGTTGGTCAATACTACCGGTGTCTTTTCCTTTCATACAATTTTCTATCCTTTTTTGTTTGTTTAATTCTCTAGTATGATCGCTTAATTTTTTACGTAACTCTTTGTTTTCCTTTCTCAGATAATCTATTGATTTATTTTTCTCTCCCAGTCTACCCATTTGATTTTCTATTATTCGATTTTTTCGATTTAGTTTTTTCTTATCTTTTCGAAGTTCATTTTCATCCCTTCTTAATACATTACCACGTTCTTGTATATCTTTATTACGTTCTCGTAATTTATTCGTTTGTTCTTCATGTTTTACTCGTTCTTGATCTGCTTTATATAATCTATTATTGTTTGGATATTTAATAATATCAAGTCTTTCTTGATTTTGAGCTTGTCTTACTCTGTCTTTTCCGCCAACCATTAATCCACTTCCTCTGGTCATATGATTAATCAGAAATCCGAGCACAAAAGCGATCAAACAAAACAACATCTGGTCCTCTTTCATTTATAATATATATATATTTTTTTTTATTTAAAATAATAATATTATAATTATTATTATAAATGGAACAAGATTTAAATTACCATAAACTTGATGATTTTTACAATAAATATATGACAGGTGAATATAATATTCATAATCCAATTCAATTACATAATCACCATAAAACCAAAACATATTCAATATCATTTCTATCTCATGTCTTACATTTATGTAAAACTAATAATATCAGTTTATTAGATATATTAAATACATTGAAAGACAAATTAGAAACACACATGAAACGTTTAATTCGTGAAAATTACTATATCAAACATTATGTTCAATCTATTATTAATGAATGGAGTTTAAGTATAGAACCTGAAAATATATTTAACAGTGAAACAGTTAAGTTTCCATATCAAAAATTTGTTGATGAAAATTTATCATATAATAGTTTGATTGGTGGAATGAAACAATTAGAAAGGCGTATTAAAAATAATGATTACCAAAAAGATGGAAACATTAAAGATACTTTAATGTTATTATTTACAAATTGTCGTGATTGTAAATCAAAAATAAGAAATCATATTAAAGAGATAGTTGATGTTGTTAGAAAACTTGAACCTCAATATAATTATTTATTATTGGATTTATCAAATAAAAGAAAAGCAAATTATTTAGAACAAATAAATACAATGGATTCATCTAATTCTATATTCAAACGATTATTAGAAACAAGTAGTAGTAAAGATATTCCAGATCATATAGATACCATATTTTTGAATTATGTTTTACTTATTAATTTTTTGAAAAAAGAATATCATTATTTAATTACAACATTACAATCAATTGATGTGAGAATGCGAGAACGCCATAATACATTGAATCATATGATGCGTGGATTAAATATTAATAATGAAATAGGAAATCGAAAAATGGATATACAACAAGATATCGATGAAGAATTAACAGAATCAGATGATGAAAATAATGGAATATTTAATTTATGGTGAACTTAATCCAACATTTGTTGTATTTATTAAATATGTTATTTCAAACTCAAACGACATTGATTCGATGAAAGTATTATCTTCATTTACTCTAAATATATCAATTCCTGCTTCTTCAACTCCTTTCAATGTAAAATTTAATTGTGATAATGTAATTGGATAAAAATATATATCTGGCATATTACTTTGATGTTTGTAAACTGATTGATTATTATTTAATTCAACAGGTATTCTTTCTACTAAATAATTCGTATTTTTCTTTTTTAATGTAATATTTGGTATTTCGTCTATCATTAAATCAATATAAGAATTATTTTCAGAAAAACTAAAATTATCTTCACTTGTATTTAATTTTAACACAGATGAAATATACTTAAATCCAATAACATTTATAATTTTATTGTCAAATGGGTATATTGATTTATATACATCAGAGGTCCCTTCTGTATTACTAAAATCTATAATAATTCTCATTTTAGAATAATCTTTTTCAAATAAACTAGATTTATTTAAAATATCTAAACGTAATCGTTCACTATTTTGTTTTTTAATATATTTTGCTATTTGTCCTATCAATAATTTCATATAACGATTTGATTGTTCTGTATTTTTTAATAATTGTTTAACATCTTTTACATCAAAATTATGATGATTATTTACAACAGGACGTTTCATATACATATAAACCAATACAATTACAGATAATATTCCTATTCCATAATAAATATATATATTCATATATTATATATTTTTTAAAAATTTCTAAATTGAAAACAAGAAGGACACATTAATTTTAAGTTTGATATATCATTTTGTCCTCCATATTGTAGTGGTGTGATATATGAAAGTTTGTAACTATCTATATCTCTTAAACCAATGGGATTATGACAACTTGAACACCGTAAATTTTGACGATTTGCTAATTTAACTTTAATATTATCACTTTTAACTGTATCAAAATTGAAATCTGGTATAGATTGATAAAGTGGTTTCTCATTTATTTCTTTAATATTTTTTCCCATTTTATAAACAAAACTTGTTTGATAATTCATAAAATACAAAAATATCAAAAATGCTGTACATCCAATTCCAAAATATATTTTATATTTCATTGGTTGTGGATATCTATTATTGTAAAAATATCCAATAACAATGGTTAATATTAATAATGTAATTCCATTCATATAATATTATTATATTTTAATTATTATATGATTGAAGTGGGAAAATGTTATGATGCTTATATAGAAAAATCTTCAGGTAATATTAAAAATCCCGTATATTTACTCGCATCGTTATATAAACCTATATATGATCCTAGAACAGAAAAAAAAGAACATGCTTTTATTTGTGATATTTATGATTCAAATGGTAGATTACATATTAGTAATCATATTTTAGAAAATAATATAGTTGTGATTAAAGAATTATCAAGTGAAGATTGTCAAAATATATTTTTTGAAGATATTCTAGAAAAATTTTTAGAGTCTATGGAATCGGAATCATATGAATATAGTTAATTTAATTTTAAATTTTGGAGTGCTTCTCTTATTGTCCGAAAATGATAATTTATATAAGGTTTATCATGTATTGTTTCATCTACATCTTTAATCCATACAGTATACCATCCCATTTCACTTGCTGTTTTTAAATTATCTTGTAAATCATCAAAAAATATGATATCATCCTCATTACTATTATTATGTCGATACAATATATTATTTCTTACTTCATTAAAACTTCTTGAATATGGTTTCATATACATTAATGTATCTCGAGCATATATTTCATTGAATAATTCTTTGCACTGCATATTTATCAATGAATCATATGCGTGACCATATGTTCCATTTGTATATATAAATTTTTTACATTTCAATTTAAATAATAAAAAATTAAGATAATGATCTGGTTCGATATCACTATATCTTTTATATGTGCCACTCATCAATAATGTATCATCTAAATCAAACACCAATATTGTCATATTATAATAATATTTAAAAAAATAAATTTTTAAATCTATTTAAAAATTATAGAATATATAATATAAAAATGCCAGAATCTGAAGAATTGCTTTTAACGGAAAATGATCGTAATTACACTATTTTTCCAATCCAACATGATGATATATGGACTTATTATAAAAAAGCAATGGCAAATTTCTGGACTCCAGAAGAAGTAGATTTATCAAAAGATTACAATGATTTTGTTAAATTAACAGATAATGAAAGACATTTTATTGAAAATATTTTGGCATTTTTTGCGGGATCTGATGGAATAGTTAATGAAAATCTTGTTGAAAGATTTTGTAGTGAAGTTAAACTACCCGAAGCCCAATTTTTTTATGGATTTCAAATAGCAATGGAAAATATACATTCAGAAACATATTCATTATTGATTGATACTTACATTAAAAATCCTATTAAAAAAGCAAAATTATTTAATGCTATAACAACTATTCCATCTATAAAAAAAAAGGCAGATTGGGCAATAAGATGGATAGGGGATGATTCTAGTTTTGGTGAAAGATGTATAGCTTTTGCTGCTGTGGAAGGTATTTTCTTTTCAGGTGCTTTCTGTTCTATATTTTGGTTGAAAAAGCGTGGATTAATGCCGGGATTATGTCAAAGTAATGAATTGATTAGTCGAGATGAAGGTATGCATACAGAGTTTGCTGTATTAATGTATAAATATTTACGAAATAAACCATCCGAAGAAAGAATATTAGAAATAATTCGTGAAGCAGTTGTAATTGAAACAGAGTTTATTACTGATTCATTGTCTTGTAAATTAATTGGAATGAATTGTGAATTAATGACACAATATATCCAATATGTAGCAGATAGATTATTACAGATGTTAAATATAGATAAAATCTATAATACTACCAATCCATTTGATTGGATGGAGTTGATTTCCGTTCAAGGGAAAACAAACTTTTTTGAAAAGCGTGTTGGTGAATACTCTAATGTAGCAAATCCAGAAGCTAACTCAAATCACACATTTGCTTTAGATGAAGAGTTTTAACTTTTTAAACTACGATTTACAATTCTATCAATATTTGATTTTGGGGTTGATTTATTTATACTCGATTTATTAGTTTGTTTTGTTTTTTGTAGTTTAAATATACCAGTATCATTTATTTGTAATATAGTAATTTTTTCTATAGTTTCTGTTTCTATATTATATTTTACTTCACTTTGTTTATTTAATAGATTATATTTTAATCTATTTATTAATACTTCACGTAAATTATTACGCTGTTCATCTATAGATTCACCTTCTAGTTCATATGAATCTATAAAAATATTTAATTTATCACGCTTTTGTGATTTATTTAATTTAGACCAAGATTTATTTTTAGTATCCGCCATCTCAGTTTCTATTATATTTAATATATCACGCATATTTACTGACAATTCGTATTTACGTGGTTTAGGTTTTATTTTTTGTGTGGATAATATATTCTTTAAATCAGTATTATCCATTTAAATAAAATTATGTTTATTTCTTTATATAAAAGAAATATTATATAAAGATTACTTATTAATTTAATATATAGGCGCTATTACACGGATTATAAAATCCGCATAAATGAGCAGAGAACAAATCTTTAAAAATAGAATTTTTAATATTATCAATGAATATATAAATTATTGTGTAAATGAAAAATGTGAAAATAAATTAGAAGAGCAAAAGTCGATTATACATAAACTTGGTGCAAAAAATGCCGCTAATTGTGGACATAAACAAAAATACAAAGAAAAAATTAATGAATTGAATGATGAAATTAAAAATTTAAATAAAATTATTGAAAAATTACAAAAATAATATTAAATCAAAAAATTTATTTCAATCTAAATCGTCGTTTGTATTTTTTTATACTTTCACGAAGTGTTGGTTCTCCCCATAAAATATAACGACTCAATGCTCCTGGTGAAAATTTATCATTCCAGTTTTCTCTTTTTTTATGTCTTTTTATATATCTTGCTTTTCTTGTTTTATCTTTATGACGTGTATAATCACTCATTCCTCGTGCTCCAAAATGAGTTGTTCTTACTATTTTTCCATTTTCTCTAAATACTGCCATATACTTTTTTTTTGGTTTTGTAGATTTTTTGATTGTTAATTTCATTATATTATATGTTTACATTTTAATCGCGGGGTTTTGGTGTAAAAAATATGCTACTAAATATAAACAAACTATTGATATAAATGTATTTGTTTGATTGCTATATTTCACTATTAAATAATACAATATAGGTGTAGCAACTATATACATAAATGAATCTCCAATTATTGCTCCAGTTCCTATATTTTTACTATAACTTTTTAATTCATCTATAACACTGTTCATTCCTGGTTTTGTTGGTAATATAACAAAAAAGTAAAAACATATATCATGTGTTATTTGTATTGCTAATAATATTGCTAAAAATTTCCAAAACTCATATTCACGTGTAATATATCCACGCTTCACCAAAAACTCATAAACAAACTTTGCTAAATAAAATCCTATCATTACAGATAATATATCCATAATCACTGCCGTCCAAGTAAAATTATTATACCATCTATTAATTGAGGGTCCAGTTAATGGACTGTGTGTAAATCTAAATAAAAATAAAATGATAACTTCAATTATTAATGTTGCTGTTAAAAATTGTAATGGTGTAATTTTTTCTATCATATAATATAATATAATATAATATAATGAATTATAAAAAAATGTTCAAAAAATATAAATATTTAATACTAGCAATTTTTGTTATTACAGTAACTATTTTAATCATTTCTTATTTACGATATAATTGTATAGAACCATTTATTTGTAGTGTTGATTCCAAACAGTTATATGATGGATTGATGAATGATTTCAATAAAATATTTCCAGATCGCAATCGCAATAGTGGTGGAGGTCAGTTTTACCATCACATTGTAAAAGAGATTCAACCCAATTATCGTGAGTTTTTAGAATATAATAAAATGTATTGTGCTGTTAGTGGTTCTCCAATAGATCCTGGAAGACAAAATCCATTTCGATATATTGTTATTGATTCAGTTGATGGATCTAAATATTACGGTAAACAGTATATTTGTTGTTGGCCGTGTGTTTGTGACATGGTAAAATATGTTAAGGTAGAAACTCACGAATATGGTGAAAATCGAATTATTGTATTTGTTATTGATGATCCTTGTAAAAATGAATCTGATATTCCTGATCAAGTATCTGCTTTCAAGTGTGAAAATGGTAAAACAACAAATGGAGTTCATACTGAAAGTGGTCGATTGATTGTTGGATTATTGCATGAACCAGAAGTATATGACCCAAACAATCCAAAACATAATAAAGCAGTAAATGATGTAAAAGAATTATGTGAATCTAGAAACAGTATGGAACCGGATGAATTACAGGGTGGTATGGGCGATATATTTGTAAAATTATCATTAGTCTATAAACAACCCACAAAAAAAGGTCATTCAGAATTAAAAAATATTTATGGTGAACCATTACAAAAATGTAAAACAGGAGACGCTCCTGGTAGTTGGGATAATGAAGGTTATTGTAGTGAACGTGGAGGTGGAGTTCATCAAATATGTTTCAATGTTGATGAAAAAAATCAAAATTTTTCAAAAGATACAGGACAAAGTGATTGGTCTCGTGATAGAGTAGGAAATAATCATTGTATGTGCTTAGGTGCTTGGGCTTTATATAAAGCAAAAAATAAAGGCACAGGGGATGAATTAGTTTGTGAATCTATTCCTGATATGGCACTATCCAGTGAATATATCAATAATTGGAACACTTGGAATGGTAATGAATTAGATGATCAAATAATTGCTGGAGTTGATAGTTTAGTCAAACAATGCTATAATAAAAAAAATAATGAATACTTAAAAGAACGCTATGATGAATTGAGAAGTGAATACGGCAATTGGACGAGTGTAATATAAATTTGAAAATAATATATTTAGAATAAATTAAGTATACATTCATCATGTCTCCAGATTATAGTGTGATAGATAAAAGTGATGAAACAGTTGATGTTGAGTCACAAGAAAAACGAAACACAAAATATTGGTTTATATGTTTAACAAATTTATTTATCAATTTATTTTTCACAATTGCTACTATTCTAATATTATATATTTTGATATCATATCTATTATATAAAATAAATCGTGAAAATCAAATAGAGGGTTTGAATTATTTATTGAAAGATTCAAATCATCGTCAATTAAATTCAATTCATGATCATCATCCTTGCCGTCATTATAAATATGGTTGTTGTGAAATATATGAAAATACTGGAAATGGTTATTATAAAACTCATCATTTTGATGGACATTTGAACCATATAAGAAAACAAGATGTATATGGTTCTAATTGTCCAAGTTTACTACATATTGCACACGAACATAATTTACATTATGCTAATAAGAATTCTTGTTTAAATAGTAATAATACAAAAAAATGTTGTACCGTTGATGTTGAAACTGATTTTCAAAAAAGACACAATTATAATATGTCTCGTAATTATTATTATATGAAATTTCCATTAATTGATACACAGCAATGTCCATCTGTCGGTCAATTATTACTTGAATATAGTGAACAATATCCTTGTAATGAAATTTATATGTATTGTTTTTGGAATGATGGTAATGAATTACTTTGTTTATTTGCTATATTGTTCTTATGTGTATTTATTGTAACTATAAAATCAGAATGTCGTACAAGAAGAAAAATTTGAAAATATATTTATACAATAAATAAAAATATAAATATGTCTCACAATCTACCAGTTCAATTAGGATTATGTTGTATGAATACTACATTAAAAAGAGAAAAACCGCCAATTTATTGTTCAAGAAGAATTATTGTTAGGACCGTTCAAAAACTAGGAATTGAAGAATTAAAATCACGTATATTGAAAAATCTACAAGATTTATTGGTTATGATACAATGGAATGAAGATAATGGAATCAAAGTGTTTCGTTTAAGTAGTGAGTTATTTTTACATAAAACAAATCCTCGTGTTGAAGATTATACTTATGATTTTGCGATTCCATTATTAAAAAGAATTGGAAAATTAGCAAAAAAATACAATCAACGATTAACATTTCATCCAGGTCAATATAATGTATTGGCAACTACAAACAGCAAAGCATTTCTTCATACAATTGAAGATTTAACTTATCATGCAGAAGTATTAGACTTGATGGAAATGGGACCAGATTCAGTTATGGTAATACATGGAGGTGGAAGGTATGGTGATAAAAAAAAGACAATTCAAAGATGGATTACAAATTATCGTGTATTACCTACAATTATTCGCAATCGTTTAGTTTTGGAAAATTGCGAACGCAACTTTTCTATTAAAGATTGTTTATATATTTCAAGTAAATGTGGTGTTCCTATTGTATTTGATACACATCATTTTAATTGTTATTGTCGTATATATCCAGATGAACCGTTTGATCCACCTGAATCTTATATTGAACCTATTTTAAAAACTTGGGGAAAAATAAAACCTAAGTTTCATGTATCAGAACAAGGTAATGGTCGTATTGGAAAACATAGTGATTATATTGAAATCATACCAGAATATTTATTGAATATTCCCAAACTTTATGGGGTTCACATAGATATTATGATAGAAGCAAAAATGAAAGAACTTAGTATACAAAAATTATATGAACAATATCCACAACTCAATTGTATTAATGCTTTACATACATCAAGTGAGCATGATAAAGACCCGCAAGAGAACCCGAAATTATCAAGTAAAGACTAATTATATCCCCTATATTTATATATTTTAATCCAATACCTATGAATAAAATTGCATTAATTAAATGTGTCAAAAATATTACATAATTTGGAATACCAAATGCATAATTCCAAGATTTACCAATATTTTTAATAGATATTACTATGAAATAAAAGAATAAAACTACACCTAATATCGTCAATAGTGTATAGTTATATTTTTTTATCTCTTGGTCTGTTATTCGTTTATATCCAATATAAACTAACCATAATCCTATTAATATATGACTGATGTGAATTATCAATCCAGGCATTCCAAAATGATATGTGTCTCCCATTTATATATTATATGATATTATTTTAATAATGAGTTTCTGAATTTCATCCATAAAAATATACTAATTGTGAATCCAAATAAGAATCCAAACACACATTGATCTGGATGGTTTTTCAAAAAAGGTCTAGTCATTAATGGACCGAGAAAAAATGTTAATATTGAGTAAAATATCATTGCCATTACGGGTTTTGTTCCACTTAAATGTACCATTATACTTTAAACAACATTTTTTTTCTATTAGATTCTTTTTGTTTTGTTCTCTTTTTCAAAAAATCATAATATCGTTTACTTAAATTATATTGTTTTGGTTTTTTTGATTTTAATTGTTCTAATCTTACTTTCATTATCATTGCGACTTGCCATATTCGTTTATGTGGAAATTTGTTAGTTTTATATAATCTTTCTAGTTTTTTTATGGTATGTTTTACATCATCTAATGTCTTATATTTTATAGGTATCGTATCTCGTGGATTTTTATCTTTATAAACATCAAAACTACGTTTAGGATCATTTGGATTAAAAAAATATTTATTTTTTGTTCGCCCTCCACGTTTACATATATCTTTTGTCTTTCCTAGTTTGTATTTACTATCTATATATCGCATATCTCGTGTTAATGTACGACAATCTTTTGGATTGTTATTTTTGCGATATATTCTTAATACATTGAAACGTGCTTTTTTCGCAATTGCGGCTTTTCTTGTTTTTTTGTTTTCACTCTTTATTCCTTCATCTATTGCCTGTCTTCTTTTAGGTGTAGGATCACTTAATTTATACTTATGCCTTTTGTTTTTATAATTAATTGGTCTTAATTTTGGTATTAATGCTCCACCACAACCATGATATGGAGCACACGATGCTAGCATTGTAAAACCACGTGGATTACGACATTGAGAACGACTGAACTTGCGTGGCATTGTAAATACTTTATTATCTGTTTTTCTTTTACATTTACCACGTTTTGTCGAACAGCAACTCTTCATAATATTATATATTTTTTTATTTGTTAAAATATAATGATTAGTGAAAGCACATTATATTTAATTTCATGTATAATATCAAAAATAGCATTTATCATTTCAATGATATATGTTTATTATCATCCTATTAAATCCTATCAAACAGTTGTTATATTATTGATAGGTATTCTTTCACTCGCAAAAAGTATTGAATATTTTGAAAAATATGTATTTAAGTCTAAAAATAAAAAAGATTAAAACTTAACATTATATCGTTTAGTAATTTCACGGTCAACACGCCTTGCTGGTCCACCTAATATATAACTATACATTCTTGCTTTTCCCCAACTTTGTGCGGTTTGATTTGGTCTTGAACCTGAACTATAATAAGCCCCCATTCCTTTACGTTTAACAGCATTCAATGCTTTTGCTGGTATTCCTGTTGCTCTGGCGATTTCTGGAACCGTTTTCGCATTTGGATGTCGTTTATGAAACTTCGCAGTCCACCCACTTTCACGTTTTTTATAACTTTTTAATTTAGGTCTATCAGTGTATTTTTTTTGTTTATAATTTTTACGAGCAGTTCTTATATTATGTGCTTGTCGCTGTCTGTCTCTTCTTGATAATCCACGTGTGTATTTGTTTGGTATCTTTCTTTTACCGCCTTTTTTATCTCGCATTATAATATATGTATTATAATTTTTTGTTACTAAACTTTTTGATAGGATTCTTTTCTGATATTGTTTTGAACCTATTATCTTATTATCCGTTTATGAATTTAAATACATTACGTCCTTATTTCAAACATCATTCAATGTTTGTTGCTGCTTTATATGCTGCGATAACTGTATTGATAATTGTGAGTATTATATGTAATTTATTTCACATTAAATATAAAAAATATTTACCCCAAACACGAATGGAATATGTAGTATTTTTAACAGTTACATTTGTAATTGGTTTTATTGCTGATATAGTAATACACCGATTAAATATATTTCCTAAATTAAAATTATATTATAGAGTTGTTGGATCTGGATTGTGGGGTGGATTAGCAATATTGTTTTCAGTGTCTCTTTCTATATTTATTCAAAAAATCTACAACTCGATCACGTCGAAATAATGATAATCTTAAAGGTGGTTTTATTTTCGATGAATATATATCATAAAACTGATATTGTAAATATGAATAGTTTATGTTATATTTATTAGTGTTTTTATAAATCCATTTATACTCTATATCATATGGTTTTTTGTAATTTAATTCGACTGGTTTATATTCACATATACAGCACATCTTTTTTACATATCCATGCTTACATAATTTTTTATTTATTGGTTGTATTTTAGGTTTATTTAATAATGTTTTTCTTGATATTTTTTTGATTATAGCGGGCGTTTGTGTTTTTGTACATATGAGACAATATCGTTTATCATGTTTATGAATACAACTACCTGCTCCCATACAATAACTACATCTATATTTTTCTCTAAAATGTATACATATTGATGATCCATAACATAAACGGCAATTTCTTAAAAAGCGTTTGTGTATACATATAGGACCTCTTCCATTATTTTTTGACATTTTAAAGTTTGTCTCGATAAAAAAATAATATATTCAAATTTATATAATGATGAATACCTTTAATATGATGACTATTGCAAAAATAAATAGCATTTATAAAAAAACAGATTCAATTGAAAATCGTTTAAGAGAAATAGATGATAAATTAACTGAATTAATTATACTAATGAATGATAATAAACGTGATTGTGAAAAAATGAGTTCTCATATTGATTTTATTGATAGTGTTTATGAAAAACTAAAAGCACCCATAGATTATGTTTGTAATAGATTAATTGATAAATAATTTTTTGGTAAAATATGAAATTTTGGAAATATATCTCCAAACACATTTGGTGGCAATGATATATATAATTCATCTCTTTCATTTTTAGATTTATATATGGTATTTATTGATATACCATATCTAGTATTATTATCCGTTATTTTTATTGTATTTTTAATATACGTATCACGCATTAATGTTTTAAACATATTTATAAATACATGTAATGAATAATATGTCGTATTTATAGATTTTGTTTTATTTTTATAATGTTGTTTCAAATATTTATTTATAAGATTCAATATATATACACCAGATATATTATCAGTATATTTTGTATTTAATGGATATAATCTTCTTCCATTATACATAATATAATATGGATATAATGCATTAATTTGTGTTGTGATATTTATATCATAATTATAAACATCTTTGTATTTATGTTTATTATATACAAGTGTTTCACGTTTTTCATCATCTTCATATTGACATTTTAATTTATATATATCATCTAGTATTTCACGATCAACACGACATACTAAATGTAATAATAAATAGATTTGTGCTTTTGCTGATAAAGTAGTGTTGAGTAGTTGTTCA
>Ga0181401_1000731_pt1 | contig 13439 bp, 9 predicted proteins | sample 24SPOviralmetaG_FD_130130 | JGI IMG/M metagenome (GOLD analysis project Ga0181401, IMG submission 130130) | Marine viral communities from the oligotrophic San Pedro Time Series (SPOT) site, San Pedro Channel, CA, USA - 24 SPOT_SRF_2011-07-20 | ecosystem: Environmental > Aquatic > Marine > Strait...
AAAAACTTTTGAAAATCTAATTAGAAAAGTAGTTAGAGAAGAAATCGATTATGCGTTACGCAGAGAAATTAAATCACTTAAAGAAGATTTACGTGATGAATTAAAACCAACAATAGTAGAACACACTGAAAAAATAGTTGAAGTTCCTAAATCAACTAAAAATACCTTAAAAGAAAAAATAATGGGTAATGCACCTATAAAACAACGCCCAACACAAAATTATACATCTAATAGTGCATTAAATGATTTATTAAATGAAACAGCAATGGGTGATACAAATATGGAATCTGGAAATTCTCCTGTAAGCTTATCTCAACCATTTTCATCTGGGGCCCCACTACCAATGGATACAGCAGGTATACCTGATTCAGTAGCAAATGCAATGACAAGAGATTATAGTGGTTTAATGAAAGCAATAGAAAAGAAAAAAGGAAGATAATAAATGCCATTAATTCAAAATACAAAAAGAATAAATCCATTAGATCTTAACAATAATGCTAGGATTGGGATAGCTTTTCCTTTGAATGATATAAATATGACATCTGGTACACAAACAACTAGAGAACAATTAAAAGCAAACTTTTTAAATTTACTACTAACAGTACCAGGTGAAAGAATTAATCACCCTACTTATGGAGTTGGTTTAAAAGGACAATTATTTGAAAATAGTATAGATGAAATAACACTACAAGAAAATATAAATAGTCAATTAGCATTTTGGATTCCTGAAATAGTAATAACAGATATTTCTTTAACTACAGAAATAGATCAATATAAAGTTTCTATTTCAATATCTTATTCTATTACATTAGATGAATCAGAAGACTCAATACAAATAAATTATAGTTAAAATGGCTTACTCAAAAGTATCAAATAAAACACAAGACAAAGATATAAAATATCTAAGTAAAGATTATAACTCTTTTAAAGACCAATTAATGGACTTTGCTGAAGTATATTTTCCTAATAATTTTAATGATTTTAGTGAAGGTAATCCAGGTATGATGTTTATGGAAATGGCAGCTTATGTAGGAGATGTTTTATCATATTATACAGACACACAATTACAAGAATCTTTTTTACTGTTAGCTAAAGAAAAAGAAAATTTATTTAACTTAGCATATGCTATGGGATATAAACCTAAAATAGTGGATGCATCAAATGTTGATTTAGAAATATTTCAATTACTACCATCAACAGGAGCTAGTGGAAATTATAGTCCTGATTTTGATTATTGTTTACAAATTAATCCAAATTCAACTTTTACTTCTACTGAAGGCCCTACTTTTTATATTAATAATGAAGTAGATTTTAAAGTATCTTCAAGCTTTGACCCAACAGAAATTAATATATATCAATATGATAGTTCAAATAATCCACAATATTATCTTTTAAAGAAAAAAACAAAAGCTATATCAGGTCAAACTAAAGAACAAACATTTACATGTGGAGCAGCAGAAGCTTTTAAAACATTTACTTTATTTGACACTAATATTATATCAATAGAATCTATAAAAGATGCTGATGGGAATGAATATTATGAAGTACCTTATTTAGCTCAAGATTTAATTTTTGAAGAACAAGAAAATTTAGGAACTAATGATCCTGAATTATTAGGATTTAATAATCAAACACCTTATTTACTTAAAATAAAAAAATCATCAAGAAGATTTGTTTCAAGATTTAAAGCAAATAATCAACTTGAAATTCAGTTTGGAGCAGGAAATAGTGATAAAGCTGATGAACAAATAATACCTAACCCTGATAATATAGGATTAGGAATTAAAGATGGTAGAAGCAAATTAGATACAGCTTATGATCCTTCTAATTTTTTAATGACTAAAGCGTATGGTCAAGTACCATCTAATACAACACTTACTGTAAAATATGTAATAGGTGGGGGAATAAATTCAAATGTAAATGCAAATACAATCACAGAAACAGACACAATATTTTCTTCTAATAATCCTAATTTAAATGGTTCTTTACTTAATTTTGTAAAAACATCAATAGCTGTAAATAATCCAGAAGCAGCTAAAGGAGGTGGTGATGGTGATTCAATAGAAGAAATTAGAGAAAATACAATGGCTCAATTTGCTACCCAAAATAGAACAGTAACTAAAGAAGATTATATAGTAAGAACTTTAAGTATGCCATCTAAATTTGGTAGAGTAGCTAAAGCTTATATAGTTCAAGATGATCAAATTTCACCATTATCAAATGAATTTAATAGAATTCGTAATCCTTTAGCTTTAAATTTATATACTTTAGGATATAATAATAATAAAAAATTAACAAATCTTAATACAGCTACAAAAACAAATTTACAAACATATCTTGAACAATATAGAATGTTAACAGATGCAATTAATATTAAAAATGCATTTATAATTAATTTTGCCCTTGATTTTGAAATAACAGTATTTAAAAACTATAATAATAATGAAATATTATTAGATTGTATAGCTGAATTACAAGATTATTTTAATGTAGATAAATGGCAAATAAATCAACCTATTATTGAATCGGAAGTATCTAATATAATTTCATCAGTAACAGGAGTACAATCATTAGAAAGATTAACATTTGAAAATAAAAGCGGAACAGCTTTAGGTTATTCACAATACAAATACGATTTTAAAGGAGCTACAAGGAAAGGAGTTATTTATCCTGCTTTAGATCCAAGTATTTTTGAAATTAAAAACCTAAACACTGACATTAAAGGACGTGTAACAACATACTAATATGGCATATTATTTTATTTTTCCCGAAAAAGACGCTACAATATATAGTCACCCAGACAGAACTAAAATGAATACTGGTAATGATGAAATTCTTGAAATCGTAAAAGAAAAAGGAAGTTCAGATCAAAGATATTATCCTTCAAGAATTTTAATTAAATTTAAAAATGAAGACATTAAATCTACAATCACAGATAAAATAGGATCTACTATTTTTAATAATGGAACTTCAGAAGTATGTTTACAACTACAATCATCAAGACATAAAAATTTAACATCTACTTTAAATTTAGAATTATTTGCATTATCTCAATCATTTGATGAGGGAACAGGTAGATACCCAAATTTACCTATAACATCAAATGGAGCAAGTTGGACTTATAGAGATAATGATACTTCTAAAACAGAATGGACAACATCAAGCTTTGCGGCTGCTACAACAGGCTCAATAAATGCAGTAGGAATTACAGAAGGAGGTGGAGTATGGTATACAGGTAGTGCATTTAAAAGCTCTCAACAATTTTTACGTAGTGAAAATTTAGATACAAACTTAAATGTAACTACAATAGTACAAAAATATTCTTCAAGTTTATTTGCTAATAATACTTACCCAACAGGTATAGCTAATGAAGGATTTTTAATTAAGCAACCAGATTCTGTTGAAATAAATACATCAGGTAGTTTTGGTGAAATGCAATATTTTTCAGTTGATACTCACACTATTTATCCACCAAGATTAATTTTTAAATGGGATGATAGTACACATTCTTATCAATCATCTGCTAAAAACAGTGGTGATTTAAATGTTTCATTATATAGAAATAAAGAAGAATATAACCAAAATGATGAAGGATTTTTTAGGATTCATGTAAGAGATAAATATCCAACAAGACAATTTACTAATACTTCAAATTATTTAGATGCAGGATATTTTACTACATCATCTTTTTATAGTGTAAGAGATGCACATACAGAAGAAGAAGTTATACCTTTTGATAATACATTTACTAAATTAAGTGCTGATTCAGAAGGAATGTATTTTAAATTATATATGAAAGGTTTACAACCTGAAAGAAATTATAGAGTGTTATTTAAACACACAAATAATGAAGGAACAACAGAATATGATAATAATTATCACTTTAAAGTAGTTAGATAATGGCTTATAATATAAATACTTCTACTAAACTATCTACAATTTTAGATAATAAACCAGTATCTGTAAAAAGTAGAGGAAATATTGTATTAGATTCAAGAGGAAATGCTGTATCACAAGTAATTAAACCTTTAGAAGGTGAAATAATAGAATTACAAAAAAGACATTATGATCAAGCTTCTACTAGTGAAATATTAGATAGAGGGTTTTCTGAAATAGCAAAAACAAAAGATAAACTTACTACAGATAATTTTTTTAACTTATATCAAGAATTATTTTATGATCTTCCAAAACAAGGAAAAAGATCACATACTTTTTTAATAGAAGAAAGCACTAAATATATTGGTGGATATGAAGATCCTAAAGATGATAAAATAGATAACCTAATAGAAAGACTTACTGAAATAGAAACAGCACAAATAGAAACACCTTCAGAACACCCTCTTTTTAGAAATGGAACAGCTATTAGAGCAGGTGGTAAATTAGGTATAATGCAAGAAGGACATTTAAGATTTGTTTCAAATCGTGGTGATGGTGATAATCCCTCTCCTTATGCACAACTTAAAAAAACATTAGGATTAAAGGGCCCAGACGGAAGGGTATTACCTGATGAAGACAGTTACACTAGAGTTACAGAACAAACATGGGCATCTTTACCTAAATGGCCAGCAGGAACTGAAATAAACGAAGTAGCAGATTGGAGTTTATCATTAAATCAATTCAATGTAGCTGCAAGTAATATAACTATATTAAAAGAAAATATAAAATCATCAGAATTAGATCAAGCTGAAATAAATTTTCTTATTAAAGAATTAGAAAACAAAACACCATTTTTAGGAAATACATTAGAAGATAATTTTAATGGTACTATAGAATATGGACCTACTGACTTATTACCTTTTACAAATCCAGGAACTTCACAAGGTCAAACAAAGATTTTTTATAAAGGGGGAGAATATGGAGATGCTAAGTCACTTTATCCAGTTTCTGTTATGAATTCAATAATAAATAAATTTGAAGCTAGAGATGATAAAGGAATATATGGATTAGGAGATAATATATATCCTAAAGATTTTGGAACAGGTCATATGAGTATTGGAGAAAGAAGAATAGAAAAAAGAAGACGAGATCAATCATCTTCAAATTTCACCTCAGGTGCACAGATAGGAGCAGTAGCAGGTACACTTTTATTAGGACCTGGTGGAGGAACACTTATAGGTACAGCTTTAGGAGGTTTATTTTCAGGTGGTTCACCATCATTCCCTCCTTATCCAAAGAAAAAAACTAGATATGGAAATGATTGGAGAAGTTATGTAGTTGAAGAATTACAAGATTTATTAGAAGAAATTAATCAAGGTCTTTTTGTAAAATATAAATGGACAATAGATCCTGAAAGAAGTTTTACCCAAACAACAATAGATGGAATAGCAGTTTCAACAGGACAACTTTACTGGGTAGAAAATCAAAGTAAACAATACAATTCATGGGCAGCTAGTAAAGTAGAACAAGCAATACAAGATCATAAAGCACAATATGGAAATTATACAACGTTAAGTAATATAGAAGACGCAAGAAAAGGATACTAATATGAGCTTTAAAATAACAGATATATCATCAGAACAAAAATTTAATTTAGATACTTCTTCATTTAGAGATTTAAATAAAAGATTTGGTAGACCTGAAGACTATTTAGAATTAAAAGTTCATACTTTAAATGATGAATTAATTTCTATTATTAAGATAACAACACCTTATTATGAATTAATTAATGAAGATAAAGATAAATTATCTAATGAAATAAAAATAGATTTTGATTCTTTACTTAGAGATAATGGTTTTAATGTAGGAAAATTAAAATTAAAATTATGTGTATATAGACCTAAAGTATTTAATAATACCAATTTTAGTATTAAAGAAATATCTAATTCTCGTAGGGAAATTAGAGCAGTAAGTGAAGGTGTAAATAATAAAAGTTTTGATAGGGGGATTAATTCATATATATCTGAAAGAGATAGTGCCCCTTATTTTAAAGATTTTTTATTAAAGTTTTCAAATACAGAATCTGTAGGTATTAATATTTTATTAAATGATTTAACACCTAAACATGAAATACTATTAAAAACATATGAACCACTTCCATTATCAATTTCTTTAAAAGATTCTTTTACGATAATAGAAGAAATAATAAATCCTTTATTTTTAATAATAGATTTAAGCTTAAATTTAGCAAAAATAGAAGACACTGAAGAAGCTATATTTTTACAACCTAATTTTAATATAGATACTAGAACTAATAATAGTATACCTTCTTCTTATAAAGATTTTAATAATATATTAAATTATAGTTTAACTTCTTCTTACCAAAATCTTTTAAGTCAATTAGAAAATAGAGATATTCCAGAAATTTCTTATGATTACATAAGACCTATATCTTCAAGCACTGAAACAATAGATATACCTTCTCATTTTGAGAATTTTGTACATTTTGGTAGTGCTACAGAACGTTTACATAATTTTAAATATAAATTAAGTTTAATAGAATTATATGATACACAATTAGGAAATATAAACACTATTACAGGTGACGCTTCTGCTTCTTCTTTTACATTAACTAATAAAGAAGATATAAATACTAAAAAACAAAATGTAATAAAAGGATTTGATGGTTATGAAAAATTCTTATATTTTACAGAAGGAACTAATGATTTTACTTGGCCTAAATCAACAACAACTTATCCTTATCAATTATATCCATCAACTTCTTCACAAGCAGCTAGTTGGTTAGGAGAAGAAGGATATGGAGCTTCTGTAGCTAATGGACAATTACATTCAGCATCTAGATATGATAATGATAACCCATATAATTTAGAAAAATTAATTCCTAATCATATTATTGAAAATCCTGATAATAGTTTTTATGTATCTTTTGTTAATATGATAGGGCAACATTTTGATCATATATGGACTCATATAAAACATATAACTGAAGTAAATGATACTCACCATGTAAGAGGGGTCTCAAAAGATTTAGTTTGGTATCAATTAAAAGCTTTAGGTATAGATGCTTTTGATCAATTTGAAAATTCTAATTTAATAGAATATATATTAGGACAAGGAACAACAGGAAGTTTATCTTATGATACTCCTGCTAACCAAACACTAGTTACAGCATCTAATGCTGGTTCAATAGCTAAACAAGATATAACAAAAGAAGTTTGGAAACGTTTATACCATAATGCACCTTATCTTTTAAAAACTAAAGGAACAGAAAGAGGAATTAAAGCATTAATGTCATGTTATGGTTTACCATCAACTATTTTAAATATAAAAGAATATGGGGGTTCATCACCAGTAACAGGTTTAGCTTTAAAAGATATAGACCCAGCTGATTTTTATAAAACATTTACTTATCAAAAATCTAGCTTAGCTTTACAATCTACATCATCAATGTATACAAGTGGTTATATGGTTAGATTTCCATGGGAAGATAATGATATAGCAGGACACACATCTAAAACTGTAGAATTAAGAATTAAACCAGTAAAAGGCAATGAAGGTATAGCTTTAAGTTTAGGTGATACTACTGCTGATGCTAATGGATTACAATTAACATTAGATAAATACGAAGGAAATGATATAAGTTCAAGTGGAGATTCTACAACATTTGGTAGAATAAATTTAGAACAAAATGGGACAGTTAGAGCATCAACACCTTACTTTCCTTTATATAATGGAGATTTTTGGAATTTACATTTAATGGGGACAGGAACAGATGTTAATTTTGGAGCTTATCAAACTAATCACTTAAAAAACACATTTAAATACACAGGTACTTGGGATTCAAATAATTTTGCACTTACTTTTGGAGCCAATTCAGGAGCAGGAAGAAATTATGTTTATGGAGGAGTTAATGGATATAATGGTTCAATTCAAGAATTAAAGTGTAATTGGGGAGAAGAACTTACAGACACAACACTTACAAAACACTCACTTGAACCTTTCATGTATGCAGGTAATAATATTTCTTCTTCCTTTAGTAATGTAATTATTAGATTACCATTAGGTAGTACTGATGTAGAAACCTTAGAAAACCATCCACCAGACATTTCACTTAAACACGCTTCTACAATAGCAGATACTACAGGAGGTACAGTTTATGAAGAAATAGTAGAAGACCATTATTTACCTACACCAGACACAGTAGGTAGATCGATGACAAGTGAAAAAGTTAGAATAGATACAGGTACTATAGATGATAATATTTTATTACCATATGCTAAAGGAGAAACATCTACATTAGATAGACAACCTCAAGATTTTAGTGATTTAGGTATACATTTTTCTCCTACAATGGAAATAAATGAAGATATACTTTATACTTTAGGTTCATTTAGATTAGATGATTATATAGGTTCACCTTTACCTTCAGCTCAATCATCTTCTCAATATACAGATTTAAAAGAAATAAAAGATTATTATTTTAAAAAAGTACATCATAGATATAACTATTGGGATTATATAAAATTAATTCAATATGTAGATCATACATTATTTAAAATAATAGAAAATTGGGTACCTTGGAAAGCAAATACAAAAACAGGTTTATTAATTGAACCTCATTATTTAGAAAGAAATAAGTTCCAAAGAACAATGCCTGTAAGAAGTGATGGTCAAACAATGACAACAGGATTACATGGAGCTATTAATGCGGAAGTAGCAGGAGAACATTTAAATGAATTATATGATTTATCTAATAGTTCAGTAGTAACTACTAATAATTTTTTACAAACAACAGGAAGTAAAGGACAAAGAATTGAACAAGGAACAAATGGAACTATTAACATATTTAGTAATTATACAGATCCTAATTTAAAAGATGCTAATTCAGAAAATAATCATTCATCACAAGCCCCAATACAGCCCCACCTAGCAGCAGGAAAACCAGATGGGTATATTTCTCATAATTCAAATATTTTATTAGGAATGGCAACAAAAGGAAGAAAATCTAGTAGGTATTATAGAACATTAAGAAATGGTAAAGAAATTGACTTTTAATTATGCCACAAACACCTAAAATAAATTATTACACAGGAGATGTATCAGCAGATACTTCAGTAAGTAAAAGTTATGATGTTGAGTTTAATGATTCAATAGCAGACACTAGATTTTGGAAATCAAGATCAGAGGGTTCACAACTTCAGGCTTCTGCTATAAATGTATTTACACCTGGAGATACAACTTATGGTAAACTTCCTGTAGTAGAAAATAAAATAGCAGCCTTATATGTAGGTACTACTGTTATAGGAGGTGATAGTGAAGATCCTTCTAGAACATCTATATTAGGACATAGTTATGTTACTATAGATAGAATATTATTAATAAACACAGAAACAGACGAAGTTCAAATAATAAATAGACAAAGCATAATAGATGTAACAACAGGTACTACAGGAGATGAAAAAGCTTTTAAAAGATATATTACAAGAGACTTTTTTGAAGGATCAGAAGTAAATATAAGATTAATAGATGAAACAGTTCAAAATTCTTTAAAAACATCTCATCGTGTAAAATTCAATAGAGGATCATTAATGAAATTATATGAATATACTGCTAATGATTTAGGATTTGAAGATGGAGTATTTGGAGGATATAATGTAAGAAATAATGCAGAAGGAACAATATTTACAGGAAGTTTACAAGGACCTGGATTATTTGGGTATGGTACAACAACAGCAACAAGTCAATCATTATTTACTAGTTCATTTAGTTTTGTAGGATCTTTACCTAGTGAATTAAACGATTACACAGGAGATATAAATTTAAATACAATAGGTGCCCAATTAGCACCTTTAACAGCATCAGTAGGAAGTATTTTAGTATCATCTCAAGTATCAAATAACACAAGAAGTTAAATAAGATGGCAGTAAGAATACAATCATATAAACCTTTAAAATCAGCAGGAAGCGTAAAAGCATTTTACGATGATATTATTTATTGGGAAATGGCAAAAAATAATAATAAATTTTATGTTACTTTTATGAAGGGAGAATATGCTCTTCCTAACAATAAACAAGAATCTATTGGTACTATGGAAATCAGCCACCCTCACACAGCATTAGGTTTTGATGACTCAACAGGTTCATTTGGAACAGGTTTTAATAGAGTAAGTGCTAAATCAACTGCTTTTTTTCAAAATGAAGAATCATCTTCAGTAGGATCAAATATTGCTAATAGCCACAATTATAATGGTTTTATACCTATTGCAGAATTAAGTGGATTAAGACATTATGAAACTACATTTACATCATCTTTATTTGAAACTAAAACTTATAATTATGAAATACATGATTCTAATTTAGGTAGTACAATAGTTTCAAGATCAATAGACGCTGCTTATTTTTATCCTTTTTCTAGTCATCAATTATCTGTTTTAAGAGATGAACCTACTTTAATAGTTAGTATGGATAAAGAAAGTGAATTAAATGATGGTTTGGGAGATAAAGGATTTGTAATAGTTCCTCAAAATTGTCATGAAAAAGTAAAAACTAACATAGGATATTATTTAGAAAAAGCTGGTTTAATTGAAAAAACAACTAAATTTAAAAATCAATCACCAAGAAGATAATATTTCTGAAAAACATATATATTTATAACAAAACATAACAACAATGGGATATTTAGACAATACAAGCATCACAGTAGATGCTATTTTAACTAAAAGGGGCCGTGAATTACTTTCTCAAGGTGGTTTAGGTGCATTTAATATTACACAATTTGCTTTAGGAGATGATGAAATTGATTATACTTTATTTAATGAAGATCATCCTAATGGTTCTCAATTTTCAGGAGAAGCAATAGAAAATATGCCTTTAATTGAAGCAATTCCAGATGAAGGAAATATTATGATTCACAGATTAATAACTTTAAATTCAGGAACTTCTAAATTACCAATAGTAACAACTAATATACCTAAAATAACTTTAAATTTAGGTGCATCTTTTGAAGTACAACCTTCAACACTTAATTTTAATGATGTTAGTGCACAATCAGAACCAAGTGGATATTTATACACAATAGCAGATAGAAGATTATTATCTAGTTTTGGAGGAACATTATCATCAAACATACCTACTACATCTAGAGCTGCATTTAGTCAGACAGTAGCTGGAGGTAATTCTGTAAGTTTAACTGCACTTAATAGTACATCATTGTTTGGAAATAATAGAAAATTATTAACAACACTAACAGTAGAAGGAAGAGATACAGGAGCAAGAGTAACAATCCCTGTAGAAATAAGTAAAACCCAAGTGGGACAAACTTCAACACAAGCTGAAACAGGTATATCATTAAGATAATAAAACAAAAATAAAATATGTCATTCGTAAGATTCGCACAAACAGATATAGTAAACGATACCGCAAGAATAACAACATCTACTTGGACTGGTAACACAAATACACTAACAGCAGTACATACTTCATCAACAAATGCAGTTCTTGGGTCTCCTACAAGTTCAGGAACCCATTACATAGAAGTATTTGATAAAGCTACATCAGATTCAACAGCAGAAGCACAATATTCAGTAGCATATGGTCATTTAGCAGGTTCAGGATCCCAACATTTTACACATGCTGAAGGAGGTTTTGGATTAAGCCCATCAAGGAATATTTATAGTCAGTATAGACAATTAGTTTATGGTACTGAAACACAAAATTTTAACTTTACAGATTTTACTCCAGATGATATTTTTGTAATTAATGTTAATAGATCAAGATATAAACATAATCTAAAACCAGGTTCATTAAATTTAACATTATCATCTGCATCAATATCTATTCACCTTACTGATGATTCAATAACATCAACAGGTTCATCAACAATAACTAATGCAGGAAGACAATTTAATATAGTATCAGGTTCAAATGGAGTAAGATTAGGATCATCTACAGTTCAAGTTACTGATAGTGGTTCATATGGTTTCTTTTATCCTGATAGTGGATTTATAATTTTAAATCCTGAATGTTTAAATCATTTTATTAAAGGAAATGGTCTTGATAGTTTAAAATATGCAGCTGCATCGAATACTCAAGAAGATAATCATGTAAAATTACTTAATGTTATTCATAGTGGTAGTAGTTTTACATTAGATAGTGAAGAAAAAGTATCATCAACATATTATTTTGCAAGAGCAAGAAATTTTGAATTCAATTATACAACAAATCCTTCATTTGTAGATGATAATGGAAATGTATTAATAAACTCAATGATAGATAATCCTACATCATATATTACAACAGTAGGAATGTATAATGATGACGGTGATTTATTAGCAGTAGCTAAATTAAGTCAACCAGTTACTAAAGATTTTACAAAAGAAGCCCTTATTAGAGTTAAATTAGACTACTAAAATGTCATTTGAATGTCAACATTTAAAAAATTTACACCACAGGATTACGCAATAGTCCCATTTAATGCTCATAAGCAATATAATTTTGTATCCTCTTCGGCTTCTTCTAATTCAATAAATCATTATACAGGAAAATGGACTTCTGAATCTATAGATTTACATGGTCCTGGGGCTATAAAATACAGTCAAATAGATAATTTATTTTATAGAAATTTTAACAAAATAGACAACATATCTTCAGGAGATAAATATTTTGGTCATGATGATTTAAATTATTTAAAACACCAAAGAAAATTATATGAACATTTTAGGGTATTATCTATTCCTATGGGTTTATATGGTGCTGAAATAAAACCAAAATCATTTTATCTTAAATCAGACAACACAGAAATTAAAGATGATGGGTATGGTAATCTTATAGGATATAATACAGATTTAGATGATTTTGAAACAGATGTACGTTCACGTGTTTTAGACATAGGACCAATAAATGGTTTTAAAAGATATGATTTAAACACTTATGATGGATATTCTATTGATGGAAGAGATCAATATTTTTATTTAGATGGTGTTAAAAGAGTAAACCCTATTTCTTCATATAGCACACCAGAAGGAGATGAATATGACGACAGTTATTTTCATAATTTACTTCAATATAAAAATGTTAATTTTTCATCACAAACATTAAGTGGTGGTGGTTTTCCTTGTATAGATTTTAATAGCTCATCATTTTCATCATTAAGAATAGGACATAAAGGTGATTTTAATTTTAATCCTGGTGATAATTTTACAATTTCTTTTTGGGCAAATATAAATCATGGTGCATCAGGTAAATCTTATCTAATTTCTAAAAGCACAACTAAAGAAGCCAACCCAGGTAATTTTCCTGAATTACATAATTCAGCTAGTAACCCTTATAATACACCTTATGAAATAGAAGCAGAACCACAATTTCCTTTTGAAATTTATGCTGAGGGTAGTAATATATATTTTAGTAGGTCAGATGGTAAAACCACTACAACTATAAATGGTACTTTTACTTTAAACACAATAACTCATTTTGCTTGTAGAGTTAAAGATGGTACAATGGCTATTTTTAAAAATGGATCATCAATAGTAACAGGTACAGATAACA
>Ga0181401_1000738_pt1 | contig 13365 bp, 20 predicted proteins | sample 24SPOviralmetaG_FD_130130 | JGI IMG/M metagenome (GOLD analysis project Ga0181401, IMG submission 130130) | Marine viral communities from the oligotrophic San Pedro Time Series (SPOT) site, San Pedro Channel, CA, USA - 24 SPOT_SRF_2011-07-20 | ecosystem: Environmental > Aquatic > Marine > Strait...
GGTAAGAATGCTTCTGGTTGTCCTGTCTGAGGATTTACTGTTAAAGGTAAAGCTGACGCTAATCCTTTTACTTCTGCTGGGTTGACATGCATAAGCATAGAATCGCCATAGCGACCTTGTGCTGCTACATTCTGGGTTTGTTGTTTAATATCCATAGTATCTCCACCATTAGCAAAATTTAATTGTTGCATTTGTTTTTCAGTTCTTAATCTTTGTATTTCAGAATCTAAAGATTCAATAGTTGGTCTATTTTTATTGGTTTCTCTAGTAGTTAAATCTAAATCTCTTAATCTATCGGCAGCAAGCATTAAAGCGATATCTTGTTGAGACTTATTCATAGAAGGTCTGCTATATAAAAGTTCTTGAAATTTTTCTAATTGTCTTTCTTTGTTTTTCAAATATTTTCTTCTATCTTTTTCAGAAAGAGTTGATAGTTTTCTTTGTTCTGTTTTAGTTTTTAATAAAGAATTTATTCCTTTATCCATTTATCTTTCCTCTTTTGTTTCGCAACCGAACACATTAAAACTCATATCTACTGCACTCGTATAAACCTTTATTACATCTGTTTGATTAAGAGTTATACCTATAACTATAGCTAATGAGTCATTAGCTGCAACTGATTTATCGTAATATAAATACTGTTTATCATCTGCACCTGCACCAGCTACATGAACACTTAGTCTGAATGTTATAGCTGATCCTGTTCTGTTAGCTGCCACAATAGAACTAATTGTGGTCTGTGTCATATCTGGCACAGTATATAAAACTGTTGTAGTAGTAGCTGCTGGGTCTAATTGACCTAATACTTTTAAATCATCAGCCATGTTTTGTTCCCATTAATAAAAATTGATGTCTTTTAGAAGCTTTACTTGTAACTGTAGATTGCATTCTTTGTATAGTAGTTATTTTAACATTTATGTCTTCTATAGCTTGTTCTATAATTCTGCGAGTCTGTGCTTCATCATTAGAATCATATTCTAAATTAACTACTGGTAATGCTATCGTTCTGATATCAGCCATTATCTTTTCCCATCTGGTCTAATTTCTAATCTTAAATCACCTAATCTCCAACCATAGTCACTAGATGAATTAGATATACGCATAGCTGCTTGTCTACTTCTTGCTCTAGTATTTTCGAATGTTGAATTTGGTGTTACATTTATAGTCTGTAAAGTAGATAAATCTTGTAAAGGGTAGTCTCTTCCTTTAATTGTAAAGGTAACAGTATCACTTGTTGATTGTTGATCTCTAAATTCTACATCAGGTATTAACTTAGATATAAAAGTAAATCTTTCTCCATCAGGTGCTAGATCAAAATCACTAGATTCTATAAAAGCTGTAAAAGCATCTGAACCATCTCCATGACCTATTTCATGGTTATAAACATAATTTGTATTTACAGAACTGTTATTTTTACTTGCTGCTATTGGATTTTCATATATAGAAGCTTCACTCCATGCAGTTCTAACAAAGTTATCTGTTGTTGTACCTATAGACCATGTATTTTCTAAATAATTAAATAATACATATTTATCTACTTCCATGCTTGTGCCTGATGGATAGAACCAAATAACCTCATTAACTCCTTCATTTGCACCAGCAAATACTTTATAAGCTTGATCTTGATTTAAATCAGACAATACATAATCTAGTACAGTACATGGCAATCTTTGTGATGTTCCTGAGTAAACATGGAAGCCACTACGATCCATAAAGTAAACTCTACCATTTGCATTAGTTGCAGCATTTGGAGATATCAAACTTGGACCTTCGGCTACTTCTGTAAAACTAAATATAAAAGGTTCTCCAACAAAACGCATAGACATAATACCTGCATCTGTCCATATAAGTATTTCTTGTCTAGTTCTTAAAGCTCCTACAATTGTAGAACCTTGTGATAATTGCACACCACCTGCTTGATTTGTAGCTGTTGGTGTCCAATCTACTGCACTTTCTCTATCTGAAAATCTAACTAGTAAAGGATCAATTGCAGAACTGCCTATAGGATTAGAACCAAAAGCTATTACATGCTTATCTACATCTGATGTCATTACCTGTAAACAAGCTGTAGGAACATCGCTAGCACCTGATTCTGAGGATAAAGCAACTGCTCTTGTAGTTAAACCATCTGTTTTATCCCAAAAAAATAAACCACCTGCCCTAGGAGAAACTATAGTATCGTCACCAAAATTATCTATTGACCATAATCTTAATTGATTTACTGATGTTAAATCACCTGCTGAACCAAATGTTCCAGCTCCCCATGTATTTATACCCCAACCTGTACCTCTAACATAAACATCAAGACCTGTATTAATTTGATATACACCATCTACTCCAGAACCACCATTACCACTATCACTAGCATTAGCTGTTACTGTTGATCCTGTAGTATCTTTAGCTGTTATTGTATAAGTATTAGTTCCAGTCACTAAATCTATTTGATATTCTTGATTTAAGACTTCTGCTGTTACAAGACCTCCTAATGACACAGCACCTGAAATAGTAACAAAATCACCTGTAACTGCTCCGTGACTAGAATCAGTAGCTGTAATTGTTGAAGAACCATTAGTTGCAGCAAAAGTAATACCATTAGTTGTAGTAGCTCTAATAGGTGTTATGTCGTAATAAACATCACCATTCAAGTTATATAACTTTTGATGTGTGCCTACTATTACAAAACTTTCTCCGCTTGTTGCTTTATAAGGAAAAAGTTTTCTACAAGTGCCTATAAAAGATGAATTAGTAAACTTAGACCATCCACCTATTCTTTCAGGTCTACCTTTACGAAATCTAACTTTATCAGCATCAAACCAACCACCCTCATTAGAGTAGTTAGTTCCTTCTTTATCTATTCCTGGTTTAAAAACATATTTAGCTAAAGGCATTCTAGACCTCAATCCATTCCTTGCCTTCAAAAAGCAATGCTTCTGCTTCTCTTCGTCTAATTAATCCTTGCAATGTTTCTCCTCCAGCTTTATTCCATCTTTTTATTTGTGATGGTGTTGTGTGATAATCGCCTGCGTTTAGTAATTTTAATAATGTTGATTTTCCAAGATTAGTCGGTCCTAAGTTATAAACCCAACAAACTAAAGCATCAAATTGATTTTGATTTAAACTAACTATAACCATATTATTTATATAACCTTCATATTCAGGCATTTCTTCTTGTAATAAATGTTCAGCTTCATCTTGATTTATTTTGTCACCTTCTTTCACTTCTTTAGTGTGACCATATCCTATAGTCCAAACACCTACAGAATCTTGATAAGCTTCTAATTTACAACCTTCAAATTTTTTAATTAAAGCTATTCCCTCTTGTGATATGTTCATATTACTCCCCTGTTTCAGGTTTATTTGTAGTAACTTTTCTATAATAGACCACAACCTGTTTAAGTTCATTTATATATCTTTTTAATTCCTGCATATTGTAAGACATAATTTCATAGTCAGGTACAGACATAGCAAGGAAAACTATCTGTCCGTGTTCTTTTTCAACCCTAGCTAAAAACTCATCTATATTTTTATCTGAAACTACATACCAATATGGCTCTTTTAAATCAATTTCTCTAGGCATAATAGGCTGTGCTATTTGCCTTTCTAAAGCTTTAGTGGTTATTTGTACGTTTTGTTTACTTGGAAACAGACTGCAACTGGAGACCATCATCAAGATTATCAATGTTGCGACTGTCTTCTTCAATACTATCAAATACATTCTTTGTTCCTTTATTTACTCTTGGTTCTAGCAAAGATGGTTTAGCTGCTGCAAGTTTTGTTAGATCATGTCTTTTAAATATATCTAAGTATCTAGACATTTCTAACTGTATAGATTGATTCTTACTTTGTATCTCTAATAAACCTTCTGTTTGCAATTTAAAATCATTTTGCAAAGATTCTATAGCAGCTTGTTGTTCTTGATCTCTTAACTCAAATGCTTGATTTAATGCAGATAATCTAGAGTTTTCACTCCACAAGAAATATCCAATTATTGCCATAACTGCTATTACACCTATTAAAACTTTACTCATATTTTATGCCCATGTATAAACCTGTAATGGTTTAGCCTTACCTTTTACTTCTATAGGTTCTAATAATTGTAGCTCAAAATCACTATATTTGGCAGTTTCTTCACCTATCAAAACTCCTACTCCAGCAACCTTAGTGCTTGATTCTAATCTAGCAGCTACATTACAAGGATCACCAATAAGACTAAAAGCAAATCTATCTGTTGCACCAAAGTTACCAGCTATGCAAACTCCTGAATTTACACCTATTCCTATAGCAACTTTAGGTATGTCTTCTTCTGCAAATTTAATGTTTAACTGGTCAATATTCTTTTCTATCTCTTTTGCAGCCTGTAAAGCAAGATTATGATGATCATCTTGTGGAATAATTGTATTCCAATGAAACATACCAGCATCTCCAATAAACTTATCAGTACAACCAAAATATTTATTAGCTGCTTGTACTTGTACATCTAATACAGAATTCATTATGTACGTTACCATTTCAGGTTCTACTGACTCTGATAAACTAGTAAAACCTCTGAGGTCTGTAAATATAATAGAACAATTAACTCTTTTACCATTTACCTGACAAAGTTCTGGATTATCTTGTAACTTCTTAACCATTCTTGGATCAAGATATTTACCAAATTGTCCTTTAATTTGTTGTCTTAATTTATATTGTTCTCTAAATCTTAAATAAAATGCAGTAGATGCAGTTATAAACTGTGATATTAATGACCAAGTTACATCAATTAATAAACCTTGTTGTATTAAATAATACCCACTTCCTGCTGTAGAAAAGAATAATAGACTGGTAAATAGTATTCCTAGCGATATTCCAAAAATATTTATTAGAACCCAAGATAGTAATATCAATGATATTAATAATACTGCTTCTACTGCTATTGCATAATCAGGTATATAAGGACTATCTTCTATTAATATAGATTCAGCTAACGCTGCTTGTATTTTGTGTGGCTCTAACAGTTTGTTATTTGGTACTGCAATCTGAGGCATAATGCCTTTAGCTGTAAACCCTACAAAAACAAACTTATTTTCTACATCCATTTCAGCAAGATTGGTTTGTGGTGTATCAACCCAACTTATCCACTTTCTACCTAAACTATCAACTTTAACAGGAGGTAAGCCTTTTACTCTTATTTCTTCTATGCCATTAATATTAGTTTTAATTACATATGTGTCTGCACCAGCTAATACTTTTAAAACTTCTGTTCCATAAGATGCTACCCAACCATCATCAGTTCTCATTAGTAATGGCAATCTTCTTACTAAATTATCTACATCAGTTCGTGCTACTGCTAGACCTTGATTAGCATTTTGTTTTAATACATCAATATTCTGTATGACACCTTGTGCTTTTAAACCACCTGTATCATCACCTAATATAACTGTGCCTATAGTAGGAGGATATTCACCATTACCTTCAAACATTGCTAATACACTTGGAGAAAATTCTAAAGCTTGTGCAAATTCAAAGTCACCACCAAATCTATCAGGTTGTGGAAAAGCTATAACCCATCCAACACCTATTGCACCTTTGCGTAAAAGATTAATTTGTATTTGAGCTAAAGTCTGCCTTGATAATGGATAGCCGCCTTCATTAGCTATGTCATCTTCTGTAATATTTAATATAGTAAAATAATCTGAAGGCTGTTGTTCTGGTACTAGTGCATCAAAAGTTTTAAGTTTTAATATTTGTAATATATTTACTTGTGTAATAAATGGTACAAATAGAACTATAACTAAAACTAATAATACTTTTTTCATTAATCACTTTGAGTTATGGTTATTACAGAATCACTTCCTCCATTAACTTTTACTATATTTGACACACCATCTTGTATAAATATAACTGTATAAGAATTACTAGCATCTAAATCTACTCTTACTGATTCATTTATAGCCCTTCTTAAACTAACAACATTACCTGTAATTAAAGCAGTTATTTGTGTATCAGGGTCTTTACCAAGTAAAGTTCCTACTATTTGTGTGCTTGTTGCTTGTGCTAGTTGATCTTCTTCTTTATCAATTGCTAAAGCATCTAAAACATTTAATAAATCTTCAAGAAAATTAACGTCTAAATAATTTATATCTAATTCTGTAAACTCTAAATCATCTTCAGCTAAATAATCTTCTGCTAAATAATCTATATCTAAATCATTAAAATCTAATATATTTTCTGTTTTAGTTACTATTTGTTCTTCTATTACTGCTTCTTCTTTAGGTGGAGTAACAATTAACATATTGTCTATAGCATCTAAAGTTAAATCTAATATAACTGGTTTACTAGGTGCAGATTCAAATACGCTTACTGTAGTCGCCTCATAGGGCTTATTTAGTATTACAGTACCCATAGCTGTTACAACTTCTATTTCGCCACTAGAAAGCCCAAATGGGTCTGGAAGCAGTATAATTAAGCTACGACCTAATTCATCTACTGTTGCTGTAAAATCTGTTCCTCTTATAGCTATATCAGCAGTAGGTGTTTTAAGGCTTATATTTTGTTTATCTATACGATTAAGATTGCCTGTTATAAAACGTGCTGTACCCAATCCAAATGTAAGAGCCATTTTTGCCTTGCTTGGATCAGAATCATAAATATATTCATCAATAATTAATTGTGAATGTTCTGTAAGTTTAACCTGACTATCATCTAAAAAAGTAATAGCCATTCTGCCATTTGTAGTTATAGCTTCATCATTACTTTGTATAGCAAAGTCTAAATCAGCTATATATGGTTTATCTCTTACAATTTGAGCAGAGCCGTTTAATTCTGATATATCTCCAATATTAACAGCTTGTGCTTGTGCCTTGGTCGTTTTGAATGACACAGACAGTAGAAGCAGCATTACCACCAACGGATATAATTTTAAGCCAATCATTATCTTGTGTACTCAGTTGTTGTATATTAAAAGTTCTTTGTCCACCAGTATGATCTAAATAAAAATATCCACCAGCACTAGCATTAACACCTGTTCCTGTATATGTAACAGCGTTATCAGAACCATCTATATCCATATAATTAGTTGCTCCATCAATATTTATATTAGATGTAACTGTATTATTTGAACCTTGAATAATCCAATCTAAATTTAAAGATGCTGCTATTGCAGTAGTACCTTGGTTTAAAGTAAAGGTGTTACTACTACCTGTAACTGCTATATTTTGATCAGAACTATTTGAACTATAAGTATTAGTAGGGTCTACTTGAATAGTAAAAGTGTTAGAACCACCAGTAAAATTATACAGTCCTGTAAAACTATTAGCGTTTATATCACCTAAAAATTTATTGGTAGCACCAATCATATTAATATCTAAAGTCATAGAAGTACCATCTAAATCAAAAGCAGTTAAGTTTCCTGCTGTTGAGTTAAGACCACCAATAATATTAGATATACCTAGTTGTTCTAAGTCTATATTTGCACCAGTTCCTGACTGGTCAACGTATATTTCATTATCAGCCCCGTATGTTACTGAGGCACTCAGCATCACAATCAAGCTCATCAATTTCAATTTCTTCATGTTTCCAAAAACTCCTGTCATATCCGACATTTATTAATTCTAGTACAGCACTTTCAATAGCTTTCATTAAAGCTATGGTAGAAGACTCATTTCTAGAATTACCTAATTCTATTTCTATAAGCTCTGTTCCCATTTCTATAAAACGAAATACATCTTCAGATTTGCCATAACTAAAAATAGTTTTTTCAGTCATAACTTCTATAAGTATTTCGCCTGTTGCTACTGAAACCATGCGTAAAGATACTGTAACGCTATCTTCTCTATATTGAATACTAGAACCAATACCTAGGTATCTGGCTCCTGTACCACCTGTAGATAAGTTGCTTTCATATGCTATAACAGCACCTTCTACTAAAACTCCTGCAAATAATAAAGGTCTTAATGTTTTTTTTTCTTCTTCTTTTTCAAACTGCTCTCTAGCAGACCTAATTAATTGTCTTTCTTTTGTAAGGTTATCTAAACCTACTCTTTCAACAACTACAAAAAACTCTCCATTACTTGCGTGTTTTAAAGCTCTAATTAATAAAGCACTTGGTTGTTGTGTTAAAGCTGTACTAAATAATGCAAATTCACTATTACTTTTTCTTTGTCCTGTTTGATCTGTAAAAGCACTTGGATAAACAGCTACTACAGGTTTTACTATAGGTTTAATAACATTTACAAGTTCTTTAGACTGTAACTCAGATATGGTAGCAACATTAGCTGCTTTAAATCTTTGTTCATATGTATCTTCAAACTGTTGAAATAACGAACAACTAGAAAGTAAAAGAACCGATAGGTATCGTAATTTCAGTAACTGTTCCATCTGCTTCCGTTATTTTTAAAGTTAATGTAACACCATCACTTGTATATTCTATTAAATTACCCTCTAAAGTAATTGTTCCTTCACTTTGTGGTGTTTCGCCAAATAAATTATTTACTAACTGTCTAGATAATTCAGCGTAAACTCTAGACTCTAAATTTCTCATAAATCTAGCTAAAGTAGAATTTTCTTTTTCTCTTTCTATTTCATCTTGTAAAGCTTTAATTTCTTCTTTTATTGTAAGCTTTCTACTATGTTCTTGATTTTCTATAGTTAAATAATGACTAGATGTAGCTTCACCATTAAAACTAGGAGATTTAAATTTATGTACTATTTGATCTGCATTAGCATTTAAAGCTACTACAAAAAGAATAATAATAATTCCTATAATTGAAAAAATTTTATCCCATTCTGTCATTAGTCTTTTCTTTGATCATCACGATCTGCTTTAGCTATTTTACTACTATCTATTAATTGCGGCACACCAAGTATCGTTTTAATTAGTGTGTCTTGTCTAATAATTTCATTGTCTAGTGATCTAACTCTATCTATAAGGGCTACTAAAATGCCATGTTGTGAATCTAATTTAGTTCCTAATCTAGATTCCATTTGTTCTATTTGATCAGCTACTTTATCGTCTAATACATCTAATTTAGTTTCCATTCCGTCAATAATTCTATTGATAAGTTTCCATATAAAAAAACCTAAACCTAATGCAGCAGCTATTGGAAAGCCTACTTCATTTATAAATGTAACTGCTTGTTCCATTACTCAATGGGTTTGAACTTACCAAGTTCTATAAGTCTAGTTCTATTAGCATCATGTACTGCTTCTATAGCTTCTTTACTTTGCCCAAAGTAAGCAGCAGCATGATAATTATCTATCATTGACTGGTTAATATTTATTCCGTCAACAACTACATCACCTAAAACTCTACCAAACTTACCTCTAGAATCTTTTAATTTAGTTTGTATAACAACTTTATTTCCATTATCTATAGCTTCTTTTAAGAAAGCCCCAGCCATTTTTCCTCTAGCCTTCTCATCTTTGTTACGAGTGCGTGACTCGGGAGTATCAATACCATATAAACGAACACGACACTTATAAAGAATATCAAAACCGAGGTCCAAGACAACATCCACAGTATCGCCATCAACGACTCTTTCAACTTTGCAAGCATATTCATACATTACCTATACCTCTTTGATATCTTTGCAGCTTTCTTTGGCTGCTTAGAAAATTGTTTACCTTTCTTTTTATCTGCTCTTTTCTTTCTAGTAGTAGCAGCATATTCGGAACTAGACATTGCTTTAATAGCTTTTTCAGGAAGATATCTTTCTCCTGTTTTAGAAGACTTTTTACCTGACTTGGTTCGCCATTTTTGATCTGTCCAGTTTTTTAAACTTCTTTGTGATTTTTTTAATGGCATTAATCTTCCTCTTCAAATCCCTCACTATATAAATTATTGAAAGTCGTTAAAGGATCAAGATAACTTTCATGTCCTTCTGCTGAATGTATGTGTTGTGACGGAGCAAAGTCAGGTGCACCTTCTCCAGTTCTCCACAAAGCAGGACTTGTAGCTCTTACTCTATTATTAGGTAATGCAACTATATTACCTTTCCATTTACACTCTTCAGTTATGTATAAAACATGAGATTGTTTATGTTGTGCTGGATCATCTGCTATAGAGTTATCTGTGTAATCTACAGTAAACAAATATTTACCTTGGTAAAACTCATTGTCAATTTTACAAATCCAGGGGCTAGAACTTACTCTGTCTAATATAACTACTGAGTGATCTCTTGATTCACAATCCCAAGGTTGAGCTAAATGATCTTCCATTGGCAAAGCCCACTCTTCTACAGGTATATCAGCAACTAAAGCTTGTATTGGCATTCTTGCCCACATAGCACCACCATGAACATTTTCCATATCTTCATGACTATCAACTTCACATCCAGTAAATACTACTTGAAAACTTAATGATCTATCTGGAATAGTATTAACAGCAATAGCTAATGCATGTATATATTCCCCGTGATATTTTTGATGATTACAAGTAAATTCTTTTCTTACCCAGCATTTAAACTGAGGTATATTGCTAATTAAGTAAGACACTACTTATATCCACCACCAGCTTTTTTATATGCTTTAGCTAACATCTGTGCCTTTCTGGCACTCCATTGTCCTGCGTTACCGCCTTTAGAACCAGCTTTAATTCTTTTAAATTGACGTTTACGCATCGCAGGTTTTGTATAATTACCTGCTTGATTTACTTTTGATTTTGCTTTTTTGCTCATATAAATTTTGCTGCTATTACAGTAGCTAGTATAAATGGATATACACCCCAAAGCATCATTTCTAATTTATCAAATTTTTTTGAGCCAGCTTCTAATCTAGCGTCTATACTTTTATAAATTAATTTACATTCTTTTTCGTGCGTTTCAATAGCACTTAAAGCATCTTTAGCTGTCGCCATTTTCTGATTCAACTATAGGTGCTTTTTCTTTAGCTTTACCTATATTAAGTGCTAATAGATCAATAAACTTATACAGTTTACCTATCCATATATCATCTTTAGGTGTTGGTGTAGATGCAGCTATTAAGCTTGCAACTGTTACTGCTATAGTAATCCAGCTTAACGCATTAATTAACATTTCCATCTTCTTCTCCTTTTCCATTTAAAACAGGTTCTTCAATTACTTCTAAGGTACTTTGATAACCAACTAAGGCTGTAACTCTAATATCTAATTGATATTGTAGTTGAGCCATTTGCTCTCTAAGGTTTTGAATCTCTTGTTGCAAAGTTTCGGTATAAGCGATTCTTTGTTGTAATTGAGGGTCTACAGGTTGTTCTGTAGTTTCAGTTGTTTCTACTGCTTTTTCTTCAGTCATTTTTTATCCTTATGAATTAGCCGATATATAAGCTTTACCCGTTGTAACTCCGCCACTACAAGTAGTTTTTTTACTTGAAGATGAGCCGACTACGTTAGGTGTATCATCATCTGAATCAACAGGTTCGTAAAGCAAGATAGTTTCTAAGTGGTCAACATTACGTTGTACCATTTCATTTATCTCGGCTTGTGTCCAAGTTGTATCAGCTTCTGCTGAACCACCAACATAAACTGATTTTTTACCATTAGTATTAATGTCGTTGATAAGCGTTACGCTATCTTCTGCTGCTGTTAAGCATTCTGCTACTGTTTGAGCCATATTATTCTCCGTTTAATTTACTTTCTAATTCTTCGACTTTTGCCGAAAGTTCTTGTACTGCTTTGGTTAGCATGGGTATAAGTGCTGTTTCACCAACTCTTTGTTGTCCTGTCTCATTATCATCTTCCCATAAAGCAAATCCATTTTTAATATCACTATGTTTATCAATAGCTGCTTTAACTTCTTGTGCTATAAAACCATGTTGACTTTTTTCGCTTTTGTAGACTTCTGTAGAATCTTCTTTGTAACCATTAAACTCTGTAGGTAAATCACCTTTATTTTTATAGTTAAAGGTTACAGGTCTTAAATCGTTTATAAAGTTTAATCCTACTGTAGAATCTTCAATATCTTTTTTAACTCTTTCGTCTGAAATAGTATTCCAAGTTGCAGTTCCATTAGCAGCTCTTATGTCATTAACACCATACCCTAGAGTTGTATAACCTGCCACGCAGTTTAAGTCATGCCCTAACCCAAAAGCGTAAGAACCACCTGCTGTGCTAACTCTACAATAAGAACCAATAATAGTATTATTAGTACCAGTAGTAAGTGCAACGCCATAATTACAGCTCAAATGTCCAATCATGGTGTTATTTGTGCCTGTAGTAACACCTTGCGCTGAATCACGACCCATCGCTATATTCCGTTGACCTGTAGTGCATAATTGCAAAGCACCTTTACCGAATGCGTTATTATCTGAACCTGTAGTGTGTGTTGATAAACTATATTTACCAACCGCAATATTCCTTGTTCCGCTTGTATTAGCATCTAAGCTATACGCTCCTATTGCTACATTGTCAACACCTGTGTTTGCAGCACCAAGAGCTGCATATCCAATAGCTATGTTTGAGGATGCGGTTGTATTTCCGTCTAATGCACCTGAACAGATTGCTATATTTTCTGTTCCTGTAGTGTTTTCCTTAAGAGCATCATAACCAACTGCTACGTTGTTAGATGCTGTTGTACTATCTCTTAAAGCTCTATGTCCTAATGCAGTATTGTTAGAACCTGTCGTATTTGTTCCGATTGCGTTTTGACCAACAGCAACATTAGCACCCCCTGTGGTATTTGCATCTAACGCAAAAGAACCAACTGCCACCATACTTGCTCCTGTGGTGTTTGCTATTCCTGCTTGATAGCCTACAGCAGTATTAAAATCCGCAGTAGTATTTGCTTGTAATGCTTGCTGACCTAACGCTACGTTACTTGACCCTGTAGTGTTTGAAAGTAAAGCATTAACACCAAAAGCCGCATTGGATTGTCCAGTAGTATTTAATGTTAAAGAATCATTACCCATAGCTGTATTAAAACCACCTGTTGTGGTAGCTTTCATGGCATCTTTTCCTACTGCTGTATTTTGTGTTCCTGTAGTGCTTGTTGTTAAACAATTGTACCCAACTGCGGTACTGGACGCTGCGGTTGTATTTGCCAATAATGCATTTGACCCTACCGCAACATTACTAGAACCTGTAGTATTTGCATTTAAAGCAAGATAACCTACTGCTGTATTGTTGCCTGCTGTAGTGTTATCCCCAAGAGCAACATGACCAATGGCTGTATTGTTACTCCCTGTAGTGTTTCCTGTTAAGGCTTGTTGCCCCATAGCATTATTACTAGCACCTGTTGTATTTGCTCCTAGTGCGTTATGACCTATTGCGTTATTACCATTGGCAGTCGTATTAGCGTCTAAAGCACCTGTACCTACTGCAACATTTGAAGTACCTGTAGTGTTGGCTGCCATAGCACTAAAACCTACTGCGGTATTATTACTATCTGTAGATGAAGTAAAGTTTTGGTTAAATA
>Ga0181401_1000739_pt1 | contig 13348 bp, 8 predicted proteins | sample 24SPOviralmetaG_FD_130130 | JGI IMG/M metagenome (GOLD analysis project Ga0181401, IMG submission 130130) | Marine viral communities from the oligotrophic San Pedro Time Series (SPOT) site, San Pedro Channel, CA, USA - 24 SPOT_SRF_2011-07-20 | ecosystem: Environmental > Aquatic > Marine > Strait...
TCGCGCTAGTCGCGGCGTTTGTTTCACTCGTTGACGCTGCCGTGGCAGAAGTCGCAGCCGCAGTAGCGGAAGTGGCAGCGTTCGTGGCCTGAGTGGTCGCCTGTGCGACCTGGCTAGTAGCAGCGGTGTCCGTGTAATTCTTAGTCGCCGCATCCTGCGCTGAAACCGGATCACCAAGTCCGGTGATCTTATTCGTACCGGCAGCGAGGTCACCACCCAGAGTAGCAGAAGTAATTGTCTTGTTCGTTAGCGTCTGAGTCTCAGTCTCACCAACAACATTAGATGAAATAGCGATGCCGTGGACGCTGTTCGTTGAGTCCTCGTGTTGGCGGGACTCACGAAAATCACGACCGCTAAAACCGTGCTCTACCTGTGCGCCCGCAGAGTGGGCGACGGCAGTGGTGGAATCAACGCCACGAGTGATCGTGAGGATAGTGCCGGAGACGTTGGTACATTCAACGAGTTCCTCATCAACCGTGTCCTTGTCAATAATGACCGTAAAGGGGTAACTGGTTGGGTAACCCGAAGCCAACGCCACAGTGATAGACGTGTCTGTTGAGTTAATGCCACTGACGAGCGTTGTCTTTCTCGCCGTCGATGAATAAAAACGTGTCTGCGCCATGTCTACCTCTCGTAATGTGCGCGGATCGGATTCTCAGCCTGCTGCTGACGACGGACCTCTTCAAGGCGAGTCCGATACAAACCCAGCAGGTACTTACCAAGGCGTTCACCCGCGCCAATAGGACGCATGTTCGCCGCAAGATCAGCGGTTGCACTCAATCCACTAACCAGTGGTGTTTCAAGGTACGGCACCATACGGTACGCAGCACCAAGACGCACAACATCAATCGCACTATCTGGTAAACCGGTAGCACTAAACAAATCAGTGTCTGCCGACAATGGCTGCGGGGGACCAGCCGTGCGCACATGAATCTGCTGCCCTGGTACCGGCTGCTCGTACAGGCTCAAAGCCGGACCACCTGACGTGTACGGTCGAAGTTCGTACTTACGGATAGGAACAAACTCAAGAGAAGGACCAACCTGCTTACCCGCCACGCGAAGAACGTGACGTGCGTTTGTGTTAGTCAAAGTAAAGTTTACTTTAGTTGGGTCAGCCGTAAGGAACTCGTCAGTAATAGCAAACAAGTCGGGGTAAACGGCACTGATGCTGTCGTTCACGGCCTGACGAACACTGAACCTAGGAAACTGAGGGGAGGAAACCACTCGCGTACCAGCAGAGTGCGTGGCAGCGTCCGTGCCACGAAAACCACGACCGTATGGAGGGATAGTCATAGCCTGCGAAGCGCGGTCAACATTGTCTACCTGGATAATTTCGTAGCCAATCTCAACAACACCACGAGAAATACCTGATGCGTCGTTAATCGAAGCCGTCAAGTCAGTAGTGTTTAAACCGCCCAGAAGATACGTGGACTGATCCTGCTGGTTAGTGAAGCCAGACAAGTACAAGAGAGTGGAATCAACCACGTTACCCAGGGTAGTGCTCATGCTCCAGCCGCCTTAATCGCCGCCATCGACGCTTCGTGGGTGCTCTTCGCTGGCTGCAATCCCATGCTCTTAGCGCGAGCGTAACTCTTTAAATCCCGGTTAACCGTTGCAGCCCAATTACCCGCGTAACGGAAGTTAGCGTTACGGGCGCAAGCCCCCCACGACCCACAATCCTGGGTAGGGCAACCAGTCCTGCATTTACTCATTGTCTAAACGTCCTCAATGTAGGCACTAAATCCTGCAGAAGTAATTTCTGTTACCTGCGCATCCGTCAACTCGTGACGATGACCACCCAGGTAATAAGAGTCCGCGAGTCGAAGTCGCTCAGCAGACGGGAATGAAACCAGTGACCCAGAGCCACTTTCGATTAATAGAGTCTTAGGAGTTTCGGTAGTAACGAACACACCAAATAAAGCGTCAGTCGCGTACTTTTCAGTAATTTTGGGAGTGCTAAGAATCTTCACTAAATCTCCATAACGCAGGAGGGGCCGACCAGAGCCGACCCCTCCTGTGTGTTATACTTAGGGTTTAGGTTGGGTTGACACCAATCGTTGAACCCGAAGTGATCTTGCGCATCGCTTCTGTGCGATACAATGCCCAGCCGCAAACTGAATACCAGCCTACCGGACGGAAACGAGAAAGTCGATCCACAACCGGACCGAGTTTCACGGACGGCTCAACGGCGCACGCCTCAGCGAGAGCCTGCTGGCCCACGATGAACGTGCTGTACTCGTCTTCGCCGCCGGTAGCAGTAGCAGTTGCTACAGGAGCGCGGGATGTTTCGATGACGTAAGTGCCACCGTAAACGCCCGTGGTCTGGTCAAGGATGGCCCCGACGTTAGGCTCCGTGTGCTTGCGAATGTCCTCAAAGGACAACGCGCCGGTTTCGCTGCGAAGATCAAACGCAACGTCCGGGTGCATGTAAGCCGCGTAGAGTTGGCCTTGGCGCGGAACCACATTGTCGCCACGCAACTTAGCAACTGCCTTACGGATGTTGGTGCCACCAAAAGTTGCACCGTCAAGGTCTTCGGTCTGTCCGGCAGATGCGCCGTTCAGAACCGCAGACACAACCGAGTCAAGGCTGTCGATCATGTTGAACGCGATGATGTTCCCGATTGCCGGGTCCACGTCTGCAAATGCAGTCTCCTGCACGTACCGGGTGTTAACGACAACGTTGCCGTACTCTTTGAGCACAACACTCACCTGGTCAACGTCATCCAGAGCAGCCGCGTCAAGGTCAGTCACCTCAGCAAGAGGAGTCGTGGCCTTAGCGAGGTCGTTGTACAGCGAAAACGTCACAGCGTAACCAGGCATAGCCTGCTGTACCGGACGCTTATCCGCTAGGTCCCGGAATACAACCTGGGACCTCAACTGGAAATCAACCATCTTGTCATATGCACGCGCAACCAAGTCGTCAAAGCCTGTGCCCGTTCCACCTGCTGCGAGTGTGCTACTAACCGTCGGCGGCGTCTTGATGGACGCACCGGAGTTAGTTGCGGAGTCGATAAAATTATCAGCCATTTTTGCGATTCACCCCCTTAAAGGGTTTAGTAGTGATTGGTTTATTTAACCGGACCATTCGGATTGCCGAACAGTACCTCGTTTAGTTCCTCTTGAGAACCAGCCGCTTCTATGCGGCTCATAATGTCTCCCGCGCTAGCGGCAGGAGTATGTGAGGTCATGTCAGCCATTCGACTGGCGGCCTGGACTTCCTCAGAAGATTCCTGAGGACTGCCCGCACTAATTCCAAGAATGTCAGCGTTTTCATTAATCCACGCATTAACATCCTCAGTAGTTACTACCTCGTTAGGCATGAACTTCGACATGCGAGCATCCAAGCCGTTCGCGGTCAATGTGCCCTCAATGACACTATTCCGATTAGCGGTTGAAAATTCTTCAACCTGCTTGCGAAGTTGCTCAATCTCTTTTTGCTTAGCCTTGTAAGCCTTGCGCAATTGTCGAACAACATCTGTACCTAGATCGTCACCCAGGTTGTCAATATCGAACTCGTCATTTTCTGACACGGTGTTTCTCCCTATCTCTTCTATATGAATCGCCAGCCACAACAAGCACTTGGGGGAGTGCCGTTGGCTCTGACTACCGGGCTGATACTCGCTAGGGGCCGGTGGGTCCTAGTCGGTGTGGACGAGGTGGGAGTCGAACCCACGTACCCTGACCTACCCTCGTGGGGTTTTAAATCAGGGTCTATCCAATTCTCGCCCTAGCGGTTAATAACCACTGGTGCGGCTTAAGGTGCTAGAGGTTACCCCCGACCTTCCGCCGAAACGTGCTCGCTCGCGGGACCTTAATCCCCGAACCTTTTTTGAAGCGGACTGGTCTAGGTTCGCGCTAGCCAGCAAAGCCTCACTGTCAGTTAGTTCACTGCCTTCGATATCTGCGAGGCGAGAAACCTCGTCCCGCAGTTCTACCGCGCCATCAATAGTTTGTTGATACTGACCGGGGAGCAAGTCACCCGCACCTGCAATATCAGCCATGCGACTAGCGGTAGTCTCGTTAATGTTTAATTCTTGTCGTGCAGCCTGAGCACCTATCAACGCAGTGTTAGCAATCTCATTAACCCTAGCCATAGTGCGATCAGGGTCAAGAACGTACTCTGTCAACGTTGTCGTGTCAATACCGTAGTAATCACGTAGAGCAGCGGCCTCAAGGTTATCCGGGCTGGAAACTAAGCGAGCGGCATCACCGATGCGAGCCTTAACCTCGTTTACGCTAACACTGTAGTCAGCAACCAGTTCAGCGATAGAATCAAACTGTACTTGCGTACCATCCGTGCCTAAAAAGTCGCGCATCCCTGCTTCACGAAACACCTGCCGGTAATCCCGCTCAAGATTTAAATATTCGGTTTCGTTGCGAATATCCGTTACTCCTTGTTCACGCAAACGAATAAAACCAACAAAGCGTTTCTTGTACGGCTCAAGGGTACGCACCTCAGCAGTCAACACTTCAGGCTGGTTACCGTAGTCCCGAACCAGTCGGTCAATCTCCCCGATCAAATCCTCCATGCCACCCCAGGACGAAAACATGTCCTGCAAAAAAGCCCTAGCAGCCTTGTTTTTACGTACTGTATCTGGGTCAGGACCCGTAGGAGCGGCTGCTGTAGTAGTCTGGTTACCACCACCACCTCCACCACGGACCGTCAAAGCAGCAGCAAGGTCCGCAGTTAAACGATTGACAATTCCTTGAGCCTGAGCCGCTGCTGGGTGGTTAACGTCCACCATCCGCTGGTGACGAGCGATGGACCCTTGTAGGTTCCTGATGTACTGTTCATGTGCTGCACTCATTATGCGTATCCAAACAGTTTAGCGATAGTATTAGCAGCGGAAACGTAGGTTTCCCGACCATCAGGACTGTACTGCCACTCATCCAACTGGCGTATCTCCTTCTCCGCTTCATGAAGAGTGCGAGCACGGAACGTGCCGTCCGCGTTCTGCACCGACATGATACGCTGCATAGTAGGATCGTCTACGCTCATGTCCGGTTTGCCCAGCATCTTTTCGGTCAAGCCACGATACGGGTCCGCCAGGGTGTTAATGTCCTTACCGTTGCCGATAGGGTCAGACCACCCGGGGTACTTACCCGCCATGTACATGTTACGAATCTCTTGTTTCACTTGATCCATTTGCTTCTCACCAGCAGTAAGTGCGTAAACGTACTGGTCAATGGCGGTCTGCGACATATTAATGCCGTTTAGGTTAGACCAGTCCTTTAACTGGGTGGCAAACTTACCCAGGTCGCCGCCCACGTTACCTTCACCCAGGACCAACTCAGCCAAAGGAAGCAGATGCTCACGCACCTCAGTTGCTTCCCAGTCCTCAAGGAACGCTTGACGTGACATGTCAGCAATTTGTTCCTGCGACAAAGTGAAGCCCATGCGAGTGGCTTCGTACTCCAACATGCTGCGCGTAGTATCGACACCAGCAATAAAGGTGCCTTCGGTCCTAACGTCAGCCTCAAGCATCAGGCGAGTACGGTACTTAGCATCCAGTCCCGTCCAGTACGGGTCAGTATCCATGATCTGCTTTAGAGTATCATTATACTCGTCAATGCTCTCAAACGTGTCTTCGTTTTTCTTATTTAAACGATTACGAACACTTTGAAGTTTTGCAGCAAAAACAGGGTCCTCCGCCGCCAACCGGCCAAGTTGCTTCGCCCAAATAGCCTTGTACTCTTTGCGTTCCTCTTTAGTCATCATAGTGCGCCAGCCTCCCTAGCGGCACTTAAGGACTCCCTGTTGATATCGCGCATCCTATCAATCATTCCTGCGCCACCCTGGTAAGCAGCGAAGTCGGGTGTCTCCATTAAAAGTTCTTCAAGAATTTCTTGACGCTCAGCGTTCGTGACACCCTGCTGCGTAACGCTGCCGCCTGGTGATGTAGTTGTAACCGTAGGACTCTTTCCTTCTTCTTTGCGGAAGTCTGAGTAAATCTTCTTGAACTCTTTATCGGTTACGTTGCGACCGATAAGGTTATCAGCGAGAGTGTTAGCCAGAACGCGCACATCCGCCTGATTCGCGTAAAGAGCCTGAGCAGTAGTCCCGTACTTGCTACGACTACCGCTACCCCCGCTATCGCCACCTTCATCGAAAGTTCCACGAGCAAGCAGCATCAATGCTGGGACACCGGCACGCTGAGCGGTCTTAAGCAAGTCAGTCCAAGCGGTCATTACGCCACCATCGGTACCCAGTTCACTATTAGTGTAGCGACGAAGATCGGTCAGGAAATCCTCATACAACTTAATGTCCTCAGCAGTAGCAAGGGGACTTGTAGCGTTACCCCGCAACAAACTAGCGTAACCTACCGCCTCGTTAAAAGGAATCTGGTTCCCGATGAAACCGCCCTCGTAACCGTACCGCATGCCGGACTCTAAACGGTCAGCCGCTCCCTTGCTTTGAAGCCCACCCTTTAAAAGAACCGGGGTCGTGTTTGTGCCTGGGCTAACCTTATTACCCGGCTTAGCCGCGTCCCCACTTTCCTCTACCTGAGGTAAAGGACTGCGAGGCTCGTCTGGTGCATTTGCTGGGTCTGAATTTGGGGTACCTTTTTCAGCGGGTTGAACCATTACTCTTCCTCCGCGCCTTCGTCTGCTGGGTTCCAACGTGTCTGATAGTACCTGTCCCAAATGCCGTTAATCTCAGGGAAGTACCACCTGTAAGTTTCATCGTAAATCTCGCGTACCTGAGAACGGAAGTCCGCCTTCTGGTCGCTGTCAAGCCCATTGTAGGTTGACCATGTTTGCTTCTCCCACTCAGCAAATTGGATAAACCTATCCCACAACTGGGTACCCTTACGCTTCTCCATAAACTTCTCGTCTTTAGAAGCCTTAAGGATTATGCTAGTTACCGTACCTGCGCTACGTATGGAACGATTAGCCTTTGAGGTCTGCCACGGTCCGTTATCTGCCAGTGGTCCGTCGTTCTCCCACCAGTTCCTAAACGCTACCTGCTGCTCTTTAATCTGCTGACGGTAACCGTCTTTACCCTCTTGAGTACCGGCCTCGTCACGAAGTTCCCGCAGACGCTCAATGTTTGCGTCTAGTTCGATCTTGATTTTGTTGTAAACGTCCCACCCGCGAGACACCTCAACTTGCGCCTCAAACTCAGCAGTCGTCAGTAGGTTCTTCACGTTCTCATCATCGCCAGGAAGAGGCTCGTTCTTTAGGTAGTTGTTTACCGCCTGGTCGTACTCGCCTGCAGTTCCAAAAGTCAACACGGTAATCATGTCGAACAATTCGTCCTTACGCAGGTCTTTAAGTATCTCAGGAACCAAGTCAGACCCGTCCTTGTAGATGGCTGTGTAAGCCTCTACGGTGGAGGGAATGTACGCAGTGTAGTCGCTGGTTCCGTAGGTGTACCATTCGGCCCAATCTCCGTATTGGTTTACGAAAGTTTCACGGGCTGTAGCGGTATCGTTTGGATATTTTTCTCTGTGCTGGTACCATGCGTCCCGGTAAATTTGACCAGGTGGCTTATTTGACACCGACACTGGAGAACTAAACTTAGCGAGAGATTTGCCTAACCCGGCGTTCAACGGGTTTTGTCCGAAGAACGCTACAAGCGGGCCAAGGAACCAAGCCCTAGCATCCTTAGCGGCCTGCTCCTGCGTTGGCTTGGGGCCTTCCTGACCACCTTTTTCCCAGTTGGCTAGGTTATTCATGTGCATGTAGATTGAGGTCTTAATGAACCTCTCGTCGCTTGTTAAGCCGCTCCATAGGTCTTTCTGGTACGCGCCAAACAACTGGCCTATTGGGTTGTTTGTCACACCGAATGGGAAGTACTCCTGCTGCAACTCTTGAGCACCTGGCACGTTATCCGCAAGCCACGAATCCAAATCGGGCTTTTGGTTCATAATAACAGCATAGGACATATTAACCAGATAGGACATTCCAGGCGAATCGACAATCAGAGTAGCAAGAGAGTCAATCGGGAACTTAATACCTTTCGGGCTGTTGTCAGACACCCACCACGGGAAGGCAAAGTAAACCGCGTCATTAACGTTTTCTACTTCGTTGCCGTCCTGGTCCACGCCAATGACAGAGGCACCAAGAATGTTCTCACCAAACAAGTTGTTCGCGTTATTTAAATCCCCTTGAGCGACGTTTGCTATCGTGTTAGACAACGCTTGCATGCGACCCGGTTCATTGTAGAAGAACCGACCGTAACGGTAGACAGCGTTAGCCGTCGCACCCGGGAACGTGGTCAGGAACCGGCTAGTGTACACTGCCTGATTGTAACGACGAATGTTGTAAAACGTCTTCTCAAGTTCAGCAAGAGCCTCACGCTGAGCAGCCTTCTGCGTCTTAGCAAAATCATCAGCGTCAATAATCTCAACGCCCTGCGAACGCAAGTTCGCCAGTTTCTCCAAGAACCTAGCGTTGCTTTCCCGAACGAACCAAGGCCAGCGAGACAAGCGAGTCTCCGGTGTGGCTTGAGCCAGTTGCCAAGCCCAGTTAACGGTCTTGTTCATTACGCCTTGAGCAGTTTTTTGATCGCCCCAATTGGAACGCTGCATTGATATCTCACGCAAGTCTGTCCTGCCACCAAGCATGGCCTGAATCTCACCAGCGGAAAAGTCCATCTCTCCGTCTGCCAGCATTTTAGCGACCACCCGGTCAGGAATGTAACTGTTAACGATCCTTACCAGGTCCTCAATACCGCTGCTTTCACTAAGAATAATGTTTACGGTGCCGTCAGAGTTTAAAGCGCGAGCAGGAGCAGACTCAGTTGTTACTTCAAGCAGGTTGCGACCGATAGCCTTCTGGTGCCTTTTACCGTCATCGCTTCGCAGCCAACTCTTTAATTCTTTAACGCTCTTTCCCTGAAGGATTAACTTCACCAGCGGGTCTTTGCGGAGGTGCGCGTTAATTAGGTAAGTTAGTGCCTTCCAGTACTGAGTATACGTGGTCGGGTCGTCGGCCCTCAACGGGCGAGCGTCCGTTGCTACACCAATAGTGCGCAAACGCTGAGCGTCAACATCCTCAGCGAGGTTACCGCGGTTAATGTTAGGCCGGTCTTTAGCGCGGTACGAAGTCTTGCCGGGACGACCCCGGCTCTGCGTCATGTCGTAGGTCGCTCGCGCAGTCTCATCAGCGGAAGTTGGAGCACGGTACTTACCAGTGTCAGCAACGTCAGACAACATTCCCTGCACCGTTACCGGCTGGGTACCGATCATCAACGTGGTGCTCTTCTGACCGCTTCCGTAATACTTCCTACCTTTACCGCGTTTCTGGCCTAACTTTTCACGCAGTCTAGCCTGGAGTTCCCTGTTCCTCTCCAGCAGTTCGCTCAACGCTTCTTTATCAATAACGTTAGTTTTAATATCATTGTTGACACTAACCTGCAACTCTCTACGAATCTCAGCCAGGTCTTGCCGGAACTGAGCAAACTCAGGAGCCTCAGCCGTAACCTTAACGCCCTTAGACATGCCAACGTCATACGGGAACACCAAAAAATCGCGGGGTGCGGAACCAGGGAGGTTTTCTTCTTCAGGTCCATGTCGCCATGCAGCCATGTCGGAGCCTTCCACCGGGCCATCCTCTTGACCAACACCCCGGTATGGCCTGAACCCTTCTCGCGCTGCCCGCTCCCCCGCGGAGCCTACCTCCACCCGACGCACCACAATACTCTGCGGGTCAACACTGAACCATGGAGAGTCAGGGTCCGCGTAACCGTCCCTTACGTCAGGTATGTCACGATCAACAGTTTCCTTGCGTAACCGCCAGAAAGACTGGAACACCGCGTCAACCCACTCGCCCATGGTTGCGTCACCCGATTCGACCTGGCCCCACTGAACATCAGCCCGATCAACAGCGTCCTCAATATGCTCGTCTATCTGCTCAAACCATTCAAACAAGTCACGCTCAACCAGTTGCCCGTCCATGGAACTAACCTCAGGGTAACCTCTAAGTATATCTATTAACTCCTGAGGAGTCTTTACCGACTGAGCAGCGGCATACATAGACAAGTCGTCCGCTAGAATATCAGCAATCCTGACATAGGAGGCACCCTTATCTGGATCTTTGTAGTAAACCTTGCGACCAAAGGCAGGGACACCAGCACTGGGCACCTCAGCGTGCTGTTGCACGCGACCCAAACGGTCGTCAAAGCGAACCTGCTTACGCGCATCAATCTCTTTCACGTTGCCAATAAGAACAACATCAAAAGCATCATCAGGGTTGGGGTTTTTAAACTCCCACCCGGGAACATCAAACGTGTCCTGCGGGACGACACGGGCTTGCAGACGGTAACCCCTCACCGGAATAAGGTCCTCCATGGAAACACCCAACTCCGCCTCGCCCTCAGTGTCAACACCTACTTCAGCCAGACCGTCACCGTACCTGTCGTATGCCTTGGTTTCCTGAGCGTCGAACAATACCTTGTCGCGCCGAACCTTATACTCTACAAGTTCACCGGGAGTCTCCGTGTCCGCTGGCTGTAACTTAGCCCCACCGAACTCATCAATTCCACCAGGTTCCGTAGTGACAGCGACGACACCCATGTTGTTGCGCTCATCACCTGTGCGCCACACGGAAATAAACTCCTCAGGGTCATTCCCTGAGTCGCGATCCAAGTCCCGGACGATTTGCTTCTGGTGCAGGAGAGCAAGGTACTCAAGGGCCTGGTTTGTGGAGAAGATGCCGTTCGCGCTCCTAGCCCTCCCCGGGGGAGGGGCAAGCCGGGTGCCCTCAAGAGCATCGACCAGGTTCCTAGCGAGCATCGCAGTATCAGCAAACCGATCCAACTGCTCAATAATGCCATACACACCGGAAGCATCAATCCATGCCGGATTGAGTTGGAAGCCTGGGTCGAAGCCTTCCCAATCCCACAACTGGTTTGAGCCTACCAGGTCAGACAGTTTGGAGTACTGGGCATCCTCTAGGGCACCGCCAGCCGCAGCGATATCTGCTTCAATTCCGTCCATTAACTCCCTGCGAGCATCAGGAGTCATTTCTTCCCAGGAGTATTTTAGTCTCTTCGCCTTCTGCACAGCGGCTACCAAGATTTCTGGTAGGTTCCGTTGTCCTGAGCGAATAAGATTATAGGCTACGGCAAGTTGAGCACCAACCAGGTCACCCTGACTAAAACTGGTGCTGCGCCCAGCAGGAGTGCGAGTACCATTTAGCCGCTGTGAACCCAGTTGGTCCTCCGGGTTCATCCGCTGCTTATTCCACATCTGGCGTGTGTTGTCCTGCATGGAGAACTCATGGAACTCGTCGGGTCGTTTTGTGAGAGTCCGCGTGTCCCGCACGTCCTCAACGTAAATCTTGTGGAGAGAAATCGCCAGTTCAGCGATATCCAGGTCCGCACCCTCACCGGGCGTAACCTCATCTAAAAGTTCAACGTTAGCGTTCACCTCAAAGAAGCGTGGCTGCTGTTGAGGAGTCCAATTCGGGTAAGCCACACCACTGAGAGTGGACGTGTCGTTAACCGTCCCGGGGTTGTTATCCGGTATGCCCCTGTTGAAATCGTCAGGGCGGAAGTTCTCAAAGTACCGCAACTTGTCTTCGATTTCACGAAGTTCAGCACGCTCATTCAGTGTCATGCCAGCGTACTCGTCAACCCCTTCCGACTCAAGCAGTAACTGCTCACGCCTAGCCAGGAGTTCATCACGCTCAGCCAACTTAGCCTGCAAAGCCGTAAGGAAACGGTTCCCTCTAGCGTCACGCAGTTGAGCCGCGCCAGCAAGACGATCCGCCTCTGAGGTGGCACCACCGACCTCAATGCTCTTAATGCTGGAGTCACGGTACTGCGGGTGCCACGCCCAGTTGTCAACCGCTCCCGCGCTTTGCGGACCAACGTAGTCCACTTTCCCCGTGTACAAGTCTTTGGCGCGAACCTGAATCGGCACTACTACGTAACCGTCAGCGTAAACCCTAGCCTGGTCCTCAAACAAGTGAACGCGATCACCCGGCTCAACCATCCTCCGACCGCTGGGGGTTACCTTGTACACGGTCACGTAATCGTCAGGGCCTACCTGATCGAAATAGGCGACAAGCCGGTCCAACTGCGACTGCATGTTTTCTTGAATCGGCCCGTAGAACGCATCTTCGATGGCACGCTCCACGTTGCTCTTAATACTTTCAATAACAGCGTTAGGGTTAGCAAGAGTGTAGCCTGGTGTCGTGCGAGGGGGCGGAGGTCCAGAAGCCCTCTGGCGAGAAGACGGCTCCTTCGGGTAGGTACGGAACATCATCTCCTGGTCGCCCCGGTAAACTGCCGTGCTACCATCTTTAAAAGTGATGATGGTCTTTTGCCCGTCCCACGAACCCGCAGCAATCTCAGGAAGGTTCTCTGATTGACCAGTCCACTCCTGTTGCAGGTCCTCAATCGTGCGTGCGTTTTCCTCTAACTCAAGGTCAACGTCTTTCATCGGGGTGCGTGTACGATCACGGGCAGCGGCGTGAATCTCTTCGCGCCTAGTTAGCAGCACCGGAAGGTAGGCCGGGTTGTCACCGACAAGAGCGGAGTAAAGTTCATGAATATCCATGAGTTGCTTTTCAGTCAACCCTGGTATTACTTGCTCAAACGGAATGTCCTCGTCAGGCTCCATCATGATCCTGAAGTAATCCTCTAAGGTCTTCAGGCGTGCCTGCACGTTTATGTAAAGATCGCTTAACTGCTTCTGATCGAAAACAGGGTTTGAGATACCCTTCTGCAGGTTCTCTAGTTCCGCATTAAGTACAGCCAACTGCTTGCTTAATTGGCTGTACTCCGTCATAGCGTCCTTGAGTTCTTGCTCAAGGTCTTTAACTTCTATGCCGCGTTCTTTAAGGGCCTGGATTATTGTATCCGTGTCTTGCTTGCGGTTTTTTAGGAAACTCTTGGCGGCATCGAACAAGCCTTCTTCAGGTATGATGGTCCCGTGCGAGATAAGGCTAGCGAGCCATGGCTCACCGATACTGTTCTTCGGGATGTACCCAAGACGCAACAGAACGTTAGACCGGAACAGTGTTTGGACTGTGTTAAAAGCGTTAATTAATGCGTTACGTGTATTGTAGCGGATAACGGGTAGGCTGCTTTTAATCGCATCGTCGTACACTCCGTGAGCCGCAAAGAACCTGTATATCTCAGCGATATCAATGGTGTTGAAACTGTCAAGCAGCATGCTAACAGTCATCGGCTCAAACAGGATGCCTTGTCCCGTGGCGGGGTCAAGAACAAAGCCGTTGTTGCTGCGCAACTGCTGGCGTAGATCTATCTCTACGTCTGCCCCCATAGCACCCATGTTATCCGCGAACATCTTAGCGATATCCTGGTTACCGTTGCTCAGGTTCAACCCAATAACACGAAGGGCGTCCGATTCCCACGCACGCCAAGCAGCCTCAA
>Ga0181401_1000743_pt1 | contig 13285 bp, 6 predicted proteins | sample 24SPOviralmetaG_FD_130130 | JGI IMG/M metagenome (GOLD analysis project Ga0181401, IMG submission 130130) | Marine viral communities from the oligotrophic San Pedro Time Series (SPOT) site, San Pedro Channel, CA, USA - 24 SPOT_SRF_2011-07-20 | ecosystem: Environmental > Aquatic > Marine > Strait...
CATTTCTAACAATGAAAACATGATATAAGTTATTCCAAATAATAGACCCTCTTGAGGCACCAGGAAGAGTTATTGGGAAGTCTGTTGTAACTCCATCAGCGCACACAAAATCGTCTAGAACAACGTTGTTTGTAAAATCAGGTAATAATTGTCGGTTAAAGTGTGCTAAAGCTATTGTATCAGATGAAGACGGTGGATCTACAAAGGTAATTTTATTATCAGTTAAACTATGTTCGGAAGAATCTGGTTTTAATAGTTTTCCATTTTTAATAGCAAATATATCGCCAACGTTTTTAGTGTATATTGGAACACCATTATCAGAAAGATTAAACGTTTTCCTAGACCCGTCTTGAGTTGTAAAAAGTCTATCTAATACACTACCACTTTCATTGGAAACATTTGTTAGATAAGTGCTTTCATAATCAAGAATTGTTACCTCTACAGATTCAGCATATGCAGTATTAAAGGTTATTGTTGAACCACTTACAGAATATTCTGTATAATCTAAAATACGTTTAGTACCACTTATATTAGTTTGAATAATTAAACTCTCTTCTCCGTTTTGAGTAGTATAATTTTCCCCATTCCTTTGTAATGTAAATGATGTAGTAGAACCATTGAATGTTAGTGGATCTAATATCTCAACATAACTCTGCGAATACCTTGGAGTTGTGGATGTAAATTTGGTATCAAAACCTGTTACACTAGTGCTATTTTCCGGTACTACTGTTCCGGTAAGTTGTCTTTTTTGTATCTCGTAGATATAATCTGGTTTTTTAACTGCATTAGATTCTATATTTTGTGCAAACCTCTTGGTTATACAATCCATTACCACAAATGGTCTATTAGAAGCTAATGATGATGAATCTACTTTTGAACAAGTAACTGTTTCATTAATTTCCCACCCAAATATATAAGATAATGTAACAGTTTCGGAGAACGTTATTGTATTACCGGAGAGAGTAAAGTCTGTTAGTAATTGAGTTTGTCCAACAGTATTTGCAAATATAAGTAAATTACAATGACCCGATGGAGTATAATTTAAAGTATATGATGTTCCAGATGCAGGTCCAGTAAAAGTTAGTTTACGTAGATTGTCATGTTGCATTGCAACAATACTACCTTCATAACCAACTGCAGCATCTAGAGTAATAGTATTATTTGATATCGTACCATAACTAGATGGATTTTGAACTGCACCACCAATAGAAATTATAAATTGTTCAGAATTGGAATCAGTTAATGGTACACCAACTGGCATTTGGTTACCTTTCGTAAATGAGAAGTTTGTGCCAGTTGCAGAAAGACTTTGTGTATTTAATTTAGTGAATGGTGTGTTTAACTTATACCAAGCAATTTCATCACTTGCAGAAATGTCAAATCGTGGAATAAACGTTTGAGTACCACTAAAATTAGTTGAAATTTCATATGACTCAACTGATTCCTGTAAAATACCATTTACAGTAACTAAAGACTTAAATGTTGCCTCATTATTACCTTTAGCATATTCTAGAGAAACAACTACAACTGGTTCATTAAGTACAAATTTTTTGTCATTTCTTAATTTTACTTCGATAAAAGTATCGGTTATATTAACAACCTCTCCAATAGCTGTAGAACTAACCCCAAAATAATATCCTCCTAATACAAAACCACTAGTATCTGGGAATGCAAGTTTTTGTTTTCCACAAGTAGCTAAACCTACCGATAGATCAATTTTATTGAAAAATTTAGTTCCAAAATTAACAGTACTTTTAAAAATATTCTGTTGATCTTTAAATACTGATTTTCTTCGTTGTATCTGTTTCTTACCAAACTGTTTGAACCCAGCTGGATGAGTGAGAATACTCTGATTTTTTTTCCATTCTTTTGTATCTCTAGATGATGTAATTGAATATGACCAATCTTGATAATAATTACTATCAGTTAATTTTTGTAAAAATTCACTAGTATTACCACTAACATCAGATCTAGTTGTGTTCATTGTTGTATATGGACTCACCTTTGCATAAGCTTTTGTTCGTCTGATACTTACAATTTTTCCATATTCCTTCCCATTCAAATAAACAGTATTGTTTTCTTTGAATTGACCACTAACTTCATCATATTCTAATACTGATGAGAAAGTATCATAAGACTGTACTTTTCCCTGCACTCCAATTGGGAAAAGAGTGGAGTTTATATCACCAGTTAATTCTTGATTTGCTGATATAGATTTTCTTCTAATTTTTGCTTTAAATACCGCACCAGAACCATTTAAAGAAGAAACAGTTAAAGATGGTAATTTACTAAAATTCATACCACCATCAACAACCTTTAGTGAGGTTATATTTCCAACACTTACAGTTGCTTCTATTGTTGCTTTAGTAGAAGATCCATCAACTAATATTTTTACAACATTATCATAATCTTTACCACCATTTAAAATTTCTACATCATATATTTCAAAGTTATTAATTATTTTAGCGGTAGCTGGTATATTTAAATAATAATTTACATTATTATTAGGTGTAAATGAGGTTCCAATTGAATCATAATAGATTCTTTTTATTTTACCTATAGTATTAGAGTTAGTTTGTATTATTGCAGTTCCATCTCCAGCTTCATCAGAAGTAGTTCCTTTTTTAACAATACCTTTAATTGTAGGTAACTTTCTATAATTATTACCATTGTTAGTAATAGTTACTTCTTCAACTGGACCAGTTGGTCCGAAAGATTGAGCAGAATATTTTAAATTTCTATTTTCATATGATCTAGTGCTTTCTAGATATTTTACCGTAAATTGTTTTTTTGTTTTGTCTATATCAATTATATTATAAGAACCACTGTAACCATTAACTTTATCTATTTGGTAAATTCTTTCTACAGATCCCTTTGTCACATGCAAATAAATTCTGTTAGGAACTTCATTCATGTCCAACCTAACTGTATCTGTAGGTGAAGAAACTAATGTAAAATATTCATTTATAGATTCAATATCATAAGTTAATTTAATTACACTACCCGCTGGAAGTTTTAATTCATATTTAAATTTTGAATTTAGAGTAATTGAATAAATTAATTTATCTTTTAAAGAATCAACTGATTGACCTTCTCTAATAGAAACTTCTACATTATCTAATTCTTCTAAGTTTAAACTTGGGCCACTTCCGCTATCATGTAAGAAAATTGGTGAACTAGTAAAATCCAACCCAGTTGTATCATATTTAAATTCGATTAAATCTCCAATACTTAATTCATTTTGAACAATTGTTTCAAAAGTAACTGTTTTAAAATCATTTGATTTTGTGATTGATGGACCTATAATTTTTCCACCAACTTTAGATATAAACCCAGAGAATCCAGACCCAAAAGTTTTTGAATTATCAATATCCAATCTATCACCGACTTTATAATTATCTCCTTTGTTTTCTATGATTACAGAATCAATTGTTCCACCAGAAACAGATGAAGTTCCTGCTACAGATATAATTTTATCAGTATTTTCTTTTGGGTAATTTGCATTTTCATCTAATCCATCAAACCATCTTTCTCCGGTAAGAATCCCTCCAAAATATTTTGCATCTCCATTAGACACAACTTCAGGAACCTTTTTCTCAAATGCTCTAACAAATGATTTTGGAATTGTATCATTTGTTCTACACCTGTTATTCATATAATCATCATATTCAGATGCAAACGTATCGCCGATAAAGTATGGGAATCCATTAAAATCAATATTTTGAGATGTATCAATTATACTATTTGTAACTGAATCATGTGATTTTTTAGTAGCGATATAAATGTATCTTCCTTCTGGAAATTCTGACGTGATACAAAATCTACCATTATGAATATCTAGAGCATCATCATTACCCTCAATATATTCATAATCTTCTATAAAAGATCCAATTGGATAATTTGTGATAGATGGACCACCAACTCTACTAACATAATACTTCGTACCACCAATAGTGTAATATGTTTCATTAATACCAGTATTTGAAGTTCTAGACCACTTTAACTTATATTGCGATACTGCCTCAACTAATTTGTTTAAACTTGGACTAAATGGTTCATTTCTTTTGGTTAATACTTTAGTACCATCATAGATAGGAATTCCATCATAAGAAACCGCATATGCTAATGAATGAGGTGCAATATCATCAATTGCAGGAGTTCCAGTAGTTCCTAGTAATTGTGTATCAGTTAAATTAGATTTTGTTGTTCCAGCTGCAGTTGCAATACTTTCCAGTAGATAGTCTGGACTAGCATTTTTAATTTGACGAGCTGCTAATTTGTTAGATGGTTTTAATAAGAAATATTGTTTTTGATCTAAGTCTTTTGGGAAATCATTTTTATAATCAATTAACTTAAAGGAGTCTGAATTATTGGATGATGGAATAGCATCTCCTGAATGAAATACATATCCACCATAATTATCAACACGATCAAGTGCTTTTAGTTGACGAACTAAATTAAATGTCCATTCTTTTAACAGAGCTGAAACTACACCTTTAGATCCAGTTGGAACAATTTTAATTTCTGGCGCAGAAGTGTATCCACTACCAGGTTTTATGACATCAAATTTTTGTATTTTGCCATCCGATGATGTAGATACTTCAATGACAGCATCTTCACCATCTCCGATAATTTCTACGGTTGGCGTGGAATAATAATATTCTCCGGGGTTAGTTACTACAATAGTAGTTATTTTTCCACCAGACACGAAAGAGACACCTTCGCCATTTCTACCATCAATTATATCTACTACAGGAGGTTTTTGGAATGTGTTTGTTGTTATTGAAGGATAATTTTCAGTATTTACATATGAAATATTATAATTTTTATTGTCATAGTCATAGTATGAAATAAGTGGTCCACTCATTTCAACAAATTTAACTAAATTTTTACTAAATGGAACTTCAAAGTCTGGTTTTCCCCCACCCTTTATTATAATTTTTGGAAGATTTATATATCCTTCACCAGATTTTCTAATAAAAATATTATCAACGTTTCCATCTGCGTAACTTAACTCTAGTAAAGATTGTTCAAATCCGGTAAAAGGATTTTTAATTGACGACTCAAATCTAAAAGTAACATTTGAAGTGACTACAGGTACATCCGAAGATGCATTAGTATAATTTGGTTTTAATGGTACTCTACCATCATTCAATAATGCCTGAGATTTTGTTTTATGTAAAGCAAATTTATTAGCATCAAATACTCTAACAAAATATTCAGTATTTGATATTAAAGACTGAAAATAATCATTATCACTAATAAATTTAATTTTGTCTAAGGTTTTTAAACCATGAGAATTTTTAGTTACAGTATTATCTGTAATATCAAATCCAGGATAAGCATTACCGCTTGAAGAAATATTTGTATAGTTAAGTACAATTTGTGGATTTTGATTAACAACTTCAATTGTAGGTTGTTCAGTAAATCCACTCAATTCTGATTGATACTCATTAAATAAATCATTAAAATTAATTTTTGATATACTACCAGAAATTCTAGTTAAATTATTTGTATTAGAAATAAGTTGTGTAGTATTACCCTCCTTCAATAAAAGGAGAGGATTTTTAGAAGTATCTACGGAAGTTGCAATACCACCGGTCTCTGTATAAGAAATACCATAATTACCGCCAATGATAGAAAATCTATCAAGGTAACCATAATTTACAGTATTACCTTTATAAGAATTCAATTGAATAGCATCTAATTGCAATCCAAGGGCTTTTTTAGTTTTTCTAGTAGAAGATAGATGTCTTGGTGTACTATAAAGAATAGCTTCCTTTAACCATCTACAAACATTTTTTTGATTCTTAAAACTTACTTTCTTTAAATCATTTGTTGGAATACTCTGTCCCGCAGCAGGATATGAAATAATATCTTGCCACCATGGGGGTATACATGATGTAGCAATATAAACGTGCTCGTCGTAATCATAATGAGTGTTAAATCCACTTAGTGATAGATGTGATGGTAATCTAACATCATTTACAATATCTCTATTTCTATTGTAATTTGAGCTCAATACTATTGCAAGTCTATCAGATCTATCTGCCGCTAACTCATTATCCAATTTAAAATTATAAACATCAATATTTGGACCATCTAATCTTGCAAATTGATATTTTGTTAAACTATTCAAAGATCCACTTTGTTCGATGATAACATCACCAGTCAATCCAAATAATCTAAATTTTGGATTTACAATTGTTGAATCATTATAATCAATATAGAAAGAGTGATCATATCTATTAGTATCATAATATCTCCAAAGAACCTCACCATCAGAAACTACTCCAGATTTATGGACAGGAGCAGTTGTTCCGGTTTTACCACTAATAGTTGCAATATAAAGATTATCATTATGAAATTTATATTCGCCTTTACTAACGTCTACATTACTTGTCCATTTATCTTGGGTATCGGTTAATTTATATCTACCAAAAGAAATAACTTCAGTTCCAGATTCAAATTCTTCAGTACCACTGGAAACTGTGCAATCATAAAATTGTTGAGCAGTTCTTGTTTTATATAACACTTCTTTACCAGAAATTAACAAAATTCCGTTTGTTACAGGAAATCCAGAAGTTTCATCAACTGTAATTACTGATGGTGTTTGATTAATTGTAACTTTAGTTGAACCCGGATCAGTTCTTGTGATTATAGTAGCTGGTTGTAGGTAAATATCATTTACATCACTATTTGTTCCAACCTCAAACTCAAAAACGTTATCAGATAAAGAAATCCTGTTATCAATTTCAATATCTACCCCCTTTACACCAAATAACTTATCACTATTTTGTTTTAATGAAAAAGCACTAGGTAAAGTATCTCCTGATAGTGATTGACCTTCAAATAATTTTGATCTAATAATTTGTCTGGTAGAAGCTTGTGTATTTGAAGTTTTAAACGTATATTCTCTAGGAAATTCAATTTCTTGTTTCTCACTAAGAATTTCAACACCTTGTCTAGATTTAAATGTAGTGCTTGGGATAGAAGAAATAAAAGCTCTAGGTTTTTCTCCACCTGCAGAATATATTTCCTGTCCTTGTCTAAAAGTACCAATTACATCATATAAAATTACAGTTTGTTGTTTGGGATCATAATACTCAACTCTACCAACCCCCGTACCATCAAGGTTTGTTATAAGTTGATCTTCATCAAATTTTCTTGGTCTTATCAGTGTAGTAATTGGACCAACATAATTTGTACCAATATCATCTATATTGACATTAAGAATACCATTTTTAATGGTATTACCATTCTCTACATAATCACCAATAGATGATACTTTAATAATTGCAGTTGTATTATCTCGTATTAATGTTGTTTGATTTACAATACCAGTTCCAGTACCATAAACCTCAACGACTGGACTATTAATTAACTCACCATTAACTACTCTATTATCATATCCAGCACCTTTTTCTTTAATGAATACAGTACCAGAACCCCCAAAGTGTGTTCCTGGATCTGGAATAGCACCATTAAAGTTTGGTATATCTAATTTAGCTCCAGAACCTCTAGGATTTAGTTTTAAATCAAATCTTCTATCATTAAATAAAATACGGAATACTATTCTATGTGAATTTAAACTGCCTTTAGCAGAATAAAAAGATTTAATTTTCTTTAAAAATTCACCAACATCTAAAGATTCATCAAGAACTTCTGGTATCAGTACACCTAGTTCAGATTTAATTCTGCTAAAAAATTCTTTAGAATAATTAAAAGCAATATTATAAACTTCTGATTTTACTTGGTGACTTGATTTTGTAGATTTTTCTAGAGAAACGAGTGATTTAGGGATGTTGCTTAATACTAAAGCGCTAGTACCTCTAATACAATCTACAAAAGTAGTAACAGTTTTTGATTTATAAAAAATTATCTCACTATTAATTTTAATATATCCACTAGTTGGATATCCAATTGTACTTATAACATTAATTGTAGTATCACTATCATTAATTGCAGAAGTTAACTCTACACTTTCAACTAACCTATTAGGTCTATAATAGGTTACATTATAATAATCTAATAAATTTGCAGCAATGTCAAATGGACCATATTTACCTTCTTGCGATTCATAATAAGAAGATAAAAAATTTATAAATTTAGGATTATTTTCCTGAACATGTTGAGGAAATTGATTCTCAATTAATGTAGAAACAATTGAACTTTTTTCTTCTAAGTATCTCATGAGCACAAGAATGGATTTGTTTCTGGAGTATAATCTTCGATGTCATCAACATCATTAGGATCTTTGATGATAGGATCATCAGAACCGTCCCCAGATGGATCTCCAGGGATAATTCCAGGTATTGATGGTACTGTTACTGTTCCTCCACCTGGACCGTCAGTAATTAATGGTGGCGGATTAGTAATAATGTCTGTGTCACCAGTAACAGAAATATCAGATATATCTGGTAGAGATCCTGTATTTGGATCTAAAATAGTTGAAACATCATCTGGATCTATGTCAGGATATATTTCTATATCTTCAACTTCAATAGATGGTACGACATCATCACCAACAACGACATCTAAAACTTCAGGAACTACTAAAATATTTATGTCTTGTGGTGAGCCATCACATGCTTGTATTGTATATGATAAAGTTCCTGTTTCTACATCTATAGTTCCAATAATATCAAGTACATCACCATCATCAGTAATTAAATATAAATTTACATCGGTAGAACAATCAGCAATCAGTTCACTTGTTTTTGCACCAATAAAGACTGGACTTGCAACTCCTTTATGACAGAAAAATTCAGATAATGCATAATAATCACCAGCAACATCAGGTTTTAATTTTGTATGAAAATCAGTTATATAATTTTTTAATTGTCCCGGCACCAATTCAACATTTTGTTTTAAATATATTTCAGAACCAACAAATAAAATTGCTGAATCCAGAGATTTTATACCACACCTTAATGATAGATCTGAGAAAGAACCACCAAATTGATTAAATTGAGAACTTTTTAAGTATTCAGCAATAAAGTTATTTACTAGTGTTTTTAAATCATTTTCTCTATTTCTAGTTTTTGATGTATCATATATTATTTTAGGTGTTATAACAAAAGTAAGACCTTTAGCATCTTCAACATCTACGCTAATTGATCCAACTTTATATTTAATTAATTCTTTTTTAATCCTACTTTTTTCACCTTCACTAACTTTTTCACCAATCGTTGGTTTTATAACTATAACTACTTTGCCAAATTGAGGTGGATTTAAAGATTCTCCAGCAATAACCTTAACTAAATCTGTATTCCCATAAATTTTAGTAATTAGTGATTCATAATCTGATAAAGTAACTGCTCTATCTTGAGCTGCATAAGCTCTTGGAGCTCTGTATTTTATAGATCGTGAAGATTCAAAAGAAGAACCGCCATCTGATTTTGGTGTACTTGGAGAAATAGCCCAAGTTATGTAATTATATGGTATTGTTGTAGCTGTATTATTACCAACATCAGTATTGATACCCTGAAGTTTACCAATAAATTTAAAGTTTGATATTGCGTTTGCTTCTCCACCATTTGTTATAATATATTTAATTTTTACTATTTCACCGTCTCTTAACTTTCTACCCAGTACATCATCTCCAAAAACAACTTCATATTTTTGATCTTGTACTTCTTCAACAAAAAATACAGTATCAGAATTTGAAACATCAACAATAGTATCTTTTCTAGTATAATCTATTTCTTGACTATTTTCTGGGTCGGAAATAACTGATACTTTAATAGTTTCTGAATCTATAAAATTATTTGGTATGAAAAATCTTTGATGCTCATTAGATTCATCTACAACATAAGAAATAACATATTCAGTTCCTTCAAATAATTCAACATCAACAAATTGCACAGATGTTCTATTTTTTACAGTTGTATCCATATCTTCTGTAACAACAAATGTATAGTTTTTGTTATTAAAAGATGCACTTAAAACAGAACCTTTTTTTAATCTAATAATATCATACTGACTAATATTAGTTCCAATATTATCAGAAATAGTTATGGTTGTTTTTACTCTTGATGATGTATACGAAGATGGAGTATAACCTAATCTTTTTGATATAGAAACAATATTATCACGTAATACCGCTGTATCTAAATTTAATTCATTAGAAGCCATATTTACATTATATGTTGTATATAATGTGTTATACGACAAAATATCAATTAACATTGACATGTTAGATCCTTCAAAGTCGTAACCTTGAAAATCTGTGTTGTTTTTTATAAAATTCCTTATAGAATCTTTTATTTCTTCAAACTCTAATGATGATACTACTGGTAATTCCATTTATTTAACTTTCTCTAACTAGGATAAAAGATAAGTTTTGAACTTCTGGCGGAAGTCCTACGATTAAATAATCAATCTCAATATCAAAAGCATGCATAGCATTATCAACATCTACATTAATTTCTTCTAAAATTATTCTAGATTCATATAAACCTAAAACATTTTCAATTTGTTCAATTAATTCATTTGCGGCGACGCTTGTATTTAACTCAAATAGATATGAAGTTACATCAGTACCAAGATCAGGATTAAAAAGTCTTTCATTTATTTTAGTTAAAACTAAATTTTTTACAGACTGTTTTATTGCTTCCTCATTTTTTAGCACAACAAGATCCTTAGTAATAGGATGTTCAGTAAAGTTAAAACTAATATCTTTAAAAGATCTGGAAACTTTACCTAAAAACTCATTACTTAAGGACCTCTTATTGGCTATAGAACCAAGGTACTGAGACATTATAGCATAAATTATACCGTTATAGTATATATGTTAGTTCTTGGCCAGTTTTTACGAAAATCATCTCCCCGCATAATTGATCTTCTTGCACTCTCTAGATATTTGTCCGATTTAGGATTTGTAATTAAAATTTCAGTACCAAAATCCTTTTTCATCATCGATGAAACATAATCTGGGTTAGGAGAATTTGCCATAATAGTTTTTAGTTAATTTTACTGTTCAGATTCTGTTTTCCAGAAATATTCATCTGTTTGACCCAAACGACCCCATTTCGTGCCATTTTCAACTTGATAGTATTTCGTCGAAACTTTAAAATCAGGGGTCTTTGGAGTTTCGGGTGTAATAGAGAGATCATAAATTCGCATTCTATTGTTTGGGTACAGAGAAAACTGACCGTTTTCAAGTAATACACAATTGTGGGATTTGTGTTCTTGTGGGTCTTCACTCACATTAGTATCAATAATATTAACATCACTATGATAATTATCTAGGGTAAATAGGTATTCACCGGACATAGATCCAAAATTACGAGTTCGGAGTTCAATATCCATTGAAGCAATAAATTGTTTTTGGATTGCTACCACTCCATAATCCATGCAATTCCAAAACTGTAGGTTGGGTAGGTCTAGATCCGGTTGAGGGGTCTCTGGGCGGTCCAGGAACGCACTAATTGGGAGCTTATCATACATTGCACCATATTCAGGAAGATAGGTCTCAAAATAAAAAGCACGTCCAGGTATAGACTTTGCTGAAACCCAGACACCCTCTACAAATTCGCCATGACCAGATTGATGATCAGTGAGATATTCTTTTCTCACATACACTTTTTTTGCTGGTAAATTGACGACTAGACTCATTTACCTTGCCCTCGGTATGCTTTTTTAGCATTATTACGAGAAGTAGCGGCATATTTGGTGTTTTTACCCTGACCCTGACGAGTACTTTTGGGTTGAGCCTCAATAAAAACTCCACCAGAAATTCCAACTTTTGATTTAGCCATAATTTTTAGGTAACTTTTGGTATTTTAGACCAATTTTGGTCAAATGTCAATGTAAAACGTTGAGTGTTCCACCCAATCTTACGTGAAAACACGTATCAAAGTCTCCAACAGCATTAGTTGGAGTTCCATTATTCAAATTTCTGAAATTTCCGGGTCCAGTAACAGCATAATGGGTAGGTTTAGAGTCATGAGGCGATACAATGTCGCCTGTAGTTCCAAGACAACGGCCGCCAGCGAGTATATTTGGACATTTAGTAGTGATAATAAAACCACCACCGTTGTTTGGATCTCCTAGATTAGAAATTGGTCTTGCCATGTTAGTATTTTAGTGAAAAAACTGAATGTTGAGCAATACTAAATCCCTTATCATAACTGGTTATAACAGCTTCTTTGGGAATTTTTATTACTCCTGCTATTAATGTTTCATCTGGTGTTTCATCTTTTGTTGTTCCAAATACTGTAACAGTACCATCACCAACACCATCATGTTTTGTTGCCTTAAATACATCACCAACTTTTGGATTTTTACCAGCACCAATCTTTTTCCAGTTACTAGATCCTAAAGATTCAATTTTATATCTAACACCTTTTTCAACAGATTCTACTGATACAACATCTTCAAAACTAGAGGTTGTATTAAACTTCCCTCTTTCAATATTATCAAAAGATGTTTCTGTCTTTGACCCATAGTAAATAATTTCTTCTCCACTATATGTGTAGAATCCATTATTAGTACCAGATTCTAGAGAAACAATTTTTTTAACATATTTTGGAATAATTAAATATCCAGAGGATAAAAACTCTCCGGTTGATTGTACAAGAATACTAGTATCACTAATTTCTAATTTTTTAGTAAGTGTTGCTGTTATTGCATCGTCAACATAAGGATTACCTTTATTTTCAATAGTTTCACCAATAAGATCAGAATGTTCTAGTAACCTAAACTCAAAAGTTTTATGAAAATCTTGTTGATAATTTACAGATGGTTCCCAAACAATTGCCGGATATATTGCGTGAGTGGGCAAACTTAACATGTCATTTTTATAGTTCCCCTCAGGATCTTTTGGTCTCTCTCTATAATTTAAATCTCTTAGGTCCGTTCTAGCATAAGAATCATTATGATTTCCTCCTGGAGGTAAAGCAACATTTGTAGATATTGTATAAACATTCGGGAAAGCATTTCTGGTACAGAATCCTTCATTTTCACTATCAGTTTTACTTCGTAGAGGAACCCATGAAATTGTGCATGTAGTGGTACTTTCATCCTCACCAACTGTAGTAGTAATAGTATTACTATCGCCGGCACCACTACTAGTTGTAATATTTCCAACATGGCCACCAGAATTGTTAACAGTAACACTCATTGAAGTAGTTAGTGGGCCCGCTTCAGATGCAACACTAATAGTCCAAGTTTCTCCTGAATTACTAGCAACCCATCTAGGTTTAGATCTAATAATAATCTTTGGTTGGTTAATAGTTGTTTGTGGATCTAAATCCAAAATAGGATTTAGGTACTTATCATC
>Ga0181401_1000751_pt1 | contig 13172 bp, 5 predicted proteins | sample 24SPOviralmetaG_FD_130130 | JGI IMG/M metagenome (GOLD analysis project Ga0181401, IMG submission 130130) | Marine viral communities from the oligotrophic San Pedro Time Series (SPOT) site, San Pedro Channel, CA, USA - 24 SPOT_SRF_2011-07-20 | ecosystem: Environmental > Aquatic > Marine > Strait...
TACATTCTACCTCCATCGGTATTATGGTTAAGATTGTACAATTATTTCCTGATAGTGTTGCCATTTATTTATTTTTTATGTTGAACATGAAGGTGATTCACAACTACTGACTTCAGTGTATGTAAATCCACCTGCAGCTGAGTTATAACTATTACTTGGTGTAGGATTTTGTGTTGTCACAATTTCTAAACATAGTTTATTGTTGGTGTTCCATGATTGGGACGTTAGTCCTGTATCGGTATATACGTTACCTATTGATATATTATTAATACCTGGTACTATCACCCAAGTAAAATATGTTTCTTCTCCACATAATTTAGCGGTATAAACACATCTTTCACATCTTCCTGATGTACATCCTGAAGTATCAGTAGTAGAGAAAGTACTTAAATAAGTACTACTGAACGTTAACGTACCTGAATAATCTTGTATTTGTACACATGTAGCCACAGTAGGGTGGTTAGGAACCAATCCTGTTGTCCATCTAGACTGACCAATGGTTAGTACTGTAGGACTTTGAACATATCTGGCGGGAGGAGAAGATATACCAGACTCACAACAAGGTTCTAAATCATACCTACATTGGTTGACACCTGACTCACTTAACGCATCATTACAACTCTCATAAGGGCCTGACGCACTATATATAACTCCACTTGTATCACCCCCTTGTAATGAATAGGCATTATCCTCAATAACTATAAAATCTCCACTACTAAATTGACCTGCAGGTAATCCGATTGAACCTGTGATTGGATTGTCAGTAGAGTTACAACATAAAGTAACACCTCTAAAGTAATCATAATTAGGTGTTGGTGTTGGTGTAACAGGAGGCGTCGACGCTGGTGTGTCTGTTGGTGTAGCTGTAGTAGTAACAGTTGGTGTATTCGTTGGTGTAACTGTAGTAGTAACAGTTGGTGTTACAGTGTTAGTTGGTGTGTTAGTCGGTGTAACTGTAGTGGTAACAGTTGGTGTGACAGTGTTAGTTGGAGTATTAGTTGGTGTAACTTCAGCGGTTACGGATGGCGTTACAGTGTTAGTTGGAGTAACAGTTGGTGTAACTTCAGCGGTTACGGATGGTGTGACAGTATTAGTTGGTGTATTGGTAGGTGTTATTGTATTTGTCGGCGTATTTGTCGGAGTAACTCCAGGAGTTGGTTCCGCAGTATCAGTAGGTGTAACCGTATTAGTCGGAGTAACTGTTGTTGTAACAGTAGGTGTAACCGTATTTGTTATAGTATTGGTTGGTGTGTTAGTTGGTGTAACACCAGGAGTTGATGCCGGAGTACCTGTTGGTGTTACAGTGTTAGTTGGTGTGTTAGTAGGGGTAACCGTTGTTGTTGGTGTTACGGTTGGACTTACGGAAGGTGTATCTGTTGGTGTAACAGTTGTAGTTGGTGTAACTGTTGGTGTAGATGTTGGACTTGCTCCGGGTGTGTCAGTAGGTGTAACTGTTGGTGTAATAGTCGGAGTTGATGTAGGTGTAGGAGTCGGGTATCCACATCCACTAAATGTAAATGAAACCGCACAATTAAATCCTTGTGCACATCCTTGGAATACCCAATTAGTGGTATTTGGGGAAGTAAGAGTTGGATTGAGATTATAAAATGTTACGGCAGCTAACGACCAACCTGTCACTTCCCATCTTGTTCCTATCCATTGTATACTACCATGATTCGGTGAAACCCATTGAGCTCTACCATTATGTAGGGTAGAGGAAAGGGTATATGTGGCAGTATCGCTAAAACCATTACCAGTAAATGAACCGTAATAATAGGTAGGAGTCGGACATGGTGCTGATGTAGTCGGAGTTAATGTTGGAGTCGGTGTTACTGTATTTGTCGGTGTAACTGAAGGAGTGACTGTTGGTGTTGGTGTTGGTCCAAAACCAAAAGTTTCACAGACTTCACAATTATCATCGTCAGTTAACTTTACAACAAATGGTACATCTTGATAAGACGGTGGTAAAGTAAATGTATAAGGAACACTTTGAATTGTATCAATAAATATAGAAGGAGAATTAGCATTGCAGTTGTTAGCCACCCAAATATTAAATGGTGGTGTACCCGTTGCCGTATTTATCGTTACTGTCATCATATTATGTTATACTATTATAAACACTCACATTTGTAAGTGAATATGTTATGTTACTATAAGTATTTATCTCTCTTTCAATTTTATTTTTTTTATTCATATTATTAAAGCGTTACACACGTTACTTGTCCACCTACATTACCACATTCAAACAAACCAATAACCCGTCCATATAAACCTGCATTTGGTCCTGAAGGCTCTGTTATTATTTGTGCTACTCTATATAAACCGTTATTTCCTGGTCCTGTGGCTGAAGAACTATTCCAATATGCATAAAATCCATTTTCTACTCCATTTGGTATTCCATAAATAAATGTAGGTTGTAACGGATTACCATCACAAGTTTTCTGAGAATTTACAGTAAAGTTTGATGTACAGAAAATATTACATATCGTAGATACTCCTGACACAAAAATAGCATTTGGACCAGAAGGATTTGGGGTTGGGGTTGGAGTTGGGGTTGAAGTTGGTGACCCGTTTGGTGTGTTTGTAGGTGTAATGGTAGGTGTAATACTAGGTGTTGGAGTAGGTGTAGGTGTTGATGTAGGATTAGGTGATGGTGACGGTAATGGTTGATTATCAGTAGGACATTGTGTACATGATGGGTACCCTGTGTCAAGAGATAATGAGTATGAAGGACCTGTATAACCTGTTACATCCTCAATATATTCCCAACATCCTGGTATCTCATTAAAAGTAGAAATATTATTAGCTGAAGGATTAGTCATATTTAAACCATAGACAACATCGTTATTTGTTTGTTGTGTACCTGAGAAAACAATATCAAAGAATTGAGTTTGTCTTTGTGATGCAGTTAAATATCCAAACTTAGTACCACCTGTAAATTTTTCTAATTCATTTCCGGTCGCGTATGAAGGCGCATTTGTCCAAGTACTATCATCAGTTAAATCTATCGACACTAATAAAGTATATGGGTTGTTTGAACCTGGCCCTACACTTGCGTTCGGTTGATTACCCATTGTTTGTGTGGTGTACACATCTATGGTAGTACCTGTTTTTATTGTTTTAACTCTAACATACCCTCTTGTATTGTAATAACCAGAACCAAATGGTGAAGAAGTACTACTCCAAACTGAAGTACTAAAAGAACCGGTACCATTAGTAAACGCTTGTATATTATTATTTTGATTATATCTAATAGAAGAACTACCTCCTTGCCTATTAACAAAATGAAGTTGTAATGTATGTGTTTGTCCTGATGGACCATATAACCCTTCGTCATCTTTAATTGCCGCTAACATGATACCAATGTTATCATCGTCAGTATCCGTACTACCTAAAGTAACTTCGTGTGTGTATTCTTCATATCCACATGTAGAATAAAAACCATTAACTAAACCACTATTTTGTAAACATTCAATCATTTTTGGAGTACCTCCAGCATTATTTATTTTAGTAGATGCTAACACAACTGTGTTAGATGCTCCACTAACAGTATACTGACTGTTAGTTAAATTAGTAGTTGTCCATTGACTTGAAGTAGTGAGGAATCTACTTGCCGTTGGATTACCATATTGTAATCCTGTATCTCTAGTTGGGTCAAACGTTGTCCATCTCCAACCAGTACCAGTAGCACCAACATTAAAGAAAACTACAAACTTATCATTATAACTATTATAATAAAATTTACCACTATCCGCATTACCTTGTTGTAAACCTGCAGGTCCAATATTTTGACCTTCTAACATAGCAAGATTATATACACCTAAATATTTATTATTAGTAGAACCTGTATAGAAATAATAAGAACTATCATTGGTTATAATAGTACCATCTACTTGTAAACCTGTTTCTATTGATGTTTGTCCATATTTCCAACCTGAGAAGAAAGAAAATCTTGACCAATCAGAAACAATATCATCAGGGTTAGTTTGTTCACCAAAATTAATATTAGTCTCTACACATCCTACACCACCACATCTTTCAAATAAACTATAATTTTCAGGTAATGGAGTTGGGTCAGGAGTTGTACATTCCTTACAATCGGCATCTACACTATTAACAGATGTTAAGATATGAGTAGAGGAACCTTCGATTTCCTCAACAAAAGTTAAACAATAATCTATACCATCTATTGTTCCATTAAATGTTGTTCCTGAATTTATTGTACCACCAGTATAGGTTATTGGTACTGTAACATAAAATATATCTAATAAACTTGTAGTATCACAATTTGTTAACTTAGCAACTTCACCACAATCAAAAAACCCATCATCAATTATAAATGTAACCGCTCCATTTACAGGTGTCCCTGATTGACTTGTAGGTGTAGGTGTTGGTGTTGCAGTAGGAGTAGAAGTTACGGTAGTTCCTGTTGTTATTGATGCAGAACATCCTCCACCTGAAGTAGTAGGTGTTAATGTAGGAGTATGTGTCGGTGTTACAGTGTTAGTTGGAGTTAATGTTGGTGTAACAGTATTAGTTGGGGTTAATGTTGGTGTTACAGTATTAGTTGGTGTATTAGTAGGTGTAGCGGTTGGACTAGCCCCTGGAGTATCAGTAGGAGTTACTGTAATAGTTGGAGTTATAGTTACAGTTGGTGTAACAGTATTAGTTGGTGTATTAGTTGGTGTAACCGTAATTGTTACTGACGGAGTAACAGTATTAGTCGGAGTAATTGTTGGTGTAACATTTGCAGTAACCGATGGGGTAACTGTATTAGTTGGTGTATTAGTTGGTGTAACTTGTGCGGTAACAGATGGTGTAACAGTATTAGTAGGTGTGTTAGTAGGTGTAATTCCTGGCGTACCTGTAGGTGTAACAGTAGTTGTTACTGTTGGTGTAATAGTATTAGTTGGAGTATTAGTTGGTGTAACCGTTGTTGTAACGGTAGGTGTAACAGTATTAGTAACAGTTGGTGTCACAGATGAAGTTACGGATGGTGTAACGGTATTAGTTGGCGTATTAGTTGGAGTTACTTGTGCAGTTACAGAAGGCGTAACAGTATTAGTCGGAGTAATTGTAGGTGTAACACTACTTGTAACCGATGGAGTAACTGTATTAGTTGGAGTATTAGTCGGTGTAACTGTAATAGTAACAGTAGGCGTTATAGTGTTAGTTGGTGTGTTAGTTGGTGTAGTTCCAGGTGTACTCGTTGGAGTAACTGTATTTGTGGGTGTTATTGTAATTGTTGGACTAACAGTAGGGGTATTTGTAGGAGTAACTGCAGGTGTGTTTGTAGGTGTTAATGTTACCTGAGCGGTTACCGATGGTGTAACAGTATTAGTCGGCGTATTTGTTGGAGTAACATCAGCAGTTGATGAAGGAGTAACGGTAGGAGTAGTTGTAACTCCTGGAGTATTAGTAGGAGTAATAGTAACAGTAGGTGTAACCTCTGCAGTTGATGAAGGAGTAACTGTAGGGGTAGTTGTAACCTCAGGAGTATTAGTAGGAGTAATAGTAACAGTAGGAGTCACAGTAGGTGTAATTTCAGCCGTGACGGATGGAGTTACAGTTGGTGTAGTAGTTACTTCAGGAGTATTAGTAGGAGTAATAGTAACATCAGGTGTAACAGTAGGAGTGACCTCTGCGGTTGTTGTTGGAGTAGCAACAGGTGTTCCTGTAACTTCAGCAGTCAATGTAGGTGTAATTGTTACTGTCTGAGTTACAGTTGGAGTTACTTCCGCAGTTAATGATGGTGTTACAGTTGGTGTAATAGTAACCTCAGGAGTGTTAGTTGGTGTAATAGTTACTTCAGGAGTAATGGTAGGCGTTACTTCTGCAGTTGATGTTGGAGTGGCAACAGGTGTTCTTGTTACTTCTGCAGTCAATGTAGGTGTAATTGTTACTGTCTGAGTTACAGTTGGAGTCACTTCGGCCGTAACTGAAGGAGTAACAGTATTGGTTGGAGTATTAGTTGGGGTAACCTCTGCAGTTACAGATGGTGTAACAGTATTAGTCGGTGTTACAGTAGGAGTTACATCTGCAGTTGGTGTGGGTGTTGAAGTAACTTCAGGTGTTGGTGTTGAAGTTATAGTTACAGTTGGAGTAACTGGCGCAGTTGAACTTGGCGTATTAGTTGGTGTAACTGCGGGTGTTCTTGTTACGTCAGCAGTTGTTGTTGGGGTAATAGTTACTGTCGGAGTAACTGTTGGGGTTACGGTACTCGTTACTTCAGGAGTATCTGTTGGAGTAGTTGTGACTTCCGGTGTGTTTGTTGGAGTTATAGTTACAGTCGGCGTAACAGTTGTTGTTACCTCAGGAGTATTAGTAGGTGTAACTGCGGGTGTTCTTGTTACGTCAGCAGTTGTTGTTGGTGTAACTGTATTGGTAGGTGTATTAGTAGTAGTTATAGTCGGAGTAACTGTAGGTGTTACTGTAACAGTCGGCGTATTTGTAGGAGTAACAGTCGATGTGACAGGAGGGGTCTTTGTTACATCAGCAGTTGTTGTTGGAGTAGCCGTATTGGTAGGAGTTAAAGTAGGGGTAACCTCTGCAGTTGATGTGGGAGTAGCAACAGGTGTTCTTGTTACTTCAGCAGTTGTTGTTGGAGTAATAGTTACTGTCGGAGTAACGGTAGTAGTTATTGTTGGAGTAACTGTAGGTGTAACAGGAGGAGTCTTTGTTACATCAGCAGTCGTTGTTGGAGTAACTGTATTGGTAGGTGTATTAGTAGGTGTGACTTCCGCAGTTGTAGTAGGTGTTGCGACAGGTGTTCTTGTTACATCAGCAGTCGTTGTTGGAGTAATAGTTACTGTCGGAGTAACGGTAGGTGTATTAGTTGGAGTTTCAGTAGGAGTTTCTGTAGGAGTTTCTGTCGGAACTGGAGTACGAGTAGCTTTTGGAGTTCGGGTCACTGGTGGTGTTTCAGTAGGGGTAATAGTTACTGTCGGAGTAACGGTAGGTGTAACAGTCGATGATGGTGTTGGTGTTGGACAAGTACCACAATCTTCACACGAGTTATAAAAGTCATTAGGTTCTAAATCACCATCTTGACCCGAACCTACACCAGAAGTTTCGTTAGTTATTATATAACAGTTACCTCCAGCATCAGGATACTTAACAAATGCACCATACTGAGTACTAGGTTTAGTAGCTGGTTTACCACAAGCAATTTGAACTTTAACTGTAATCGTATTACCACTACAACAGTCTTCAAGTTGTAACTCCCAAAAGGCACAAGGATTTTCTTTCGCTAAACAATCTGTACAGTCCGTATAATCAGGTGAATTATAAATTCCGTCTGAACCACTACCACCTGACGCAACCGCTTCGTAACAACAACCATCAAAAACGTATGTACGTTTGTTATTTAATACATCGTTGATGTCATCTTTAGGTACAAGAATACTCTTGGCTAATTCACCTGTACAACAATCAAGTAGTTTGACGGGAAGATAAGTAGGAGTAACAGTAGGAGTGACTGTTGGAGTAACTGGTGGTGTTGGAGACGGTGTTGGTGTTGGTGTTGGGTCGGAACCACCGCATGGATTAACTGATAGACATTCAATACAGGTTTTAAAAGCGCTCTTTGTTAATGTGGGACCACCTACGAGTGCTCCTTCTATAAGAGTATAACAGTTATTACTACTATCAAGGTAAACATCACCATTAACACCTGATTGTGTATAAGTAAAATTACTAATAGTAAAAGGAGAACAACATAACCGGAATCTTCCAAAAAGAGATGAAGATGATGGAGTAGTTGTAGGTGTAACAGTTGGAGTTGGTGTTGGTGCCGATTCGCAACACTCATCACAGTCATCATAAACATCATCAATAACAACACTAACTGTCGGAGTACCTTTATGTGACGCTACGTAATAACAACACTGAATACCTCCAGATGTTATTCTAACCACTTGCCCAACATAAGGTAATGATGCCCCTATTGAACCTAAATTAGTAATATTAACAAAAGTATTATCTAAAGGATATGTACAACCTATATTTCCGTTTTGAGGTGGACAATTTTCGGTATAGTCAGAACATCTAATAAGTCCTACTACAGTATCACTTACACCTCCGGTCATAGAGGCAGCAGGGTCTTGTGTTCCGGACTCACCTGTACAACTTGCACAGGAATTACCCAACCATATGGATGCGATTTGACCGATAAATGTGACTGTTGGTGTACATTCAGTACAAGAACTAATCGCTCTCCAGCATGAACCTGAAGTATCAACGAATCCCGTAGTACCCGCCACTAATAATGGGGAAGTTGTATTATTAATACATGCAACCACATTGGTACTACAATTTCTAACGCAAATAGTAGATACATTATGTACTACATATCCGTCTAATAAATAATGAAATGGTCCATGTAAACTAATCGAAATTAAATCTTCTGTATTAGACGATTGCTCATAATTGTAAATGTTCTCTAATAATATACTTCCATTTTCAATTCTAACTATTTTATAGTCATCACCTAAATATAAATCTTTAACATTCTTAAATTGAAATTTTTCTTTTAAAGTATTAAAAACTAAAATTTCTTTATCTTTTAAAGATAATTCGTTGATAGTAATATAATCTTCGTTCTGAGTAGATACTTTATTAACTTTAGCGGATGTAAACTCTAAACCGTCAATTCTTTCACTTGACCAATTTTTAGTGTCTTCAACATTAGTATCATTAGGTAAAACAATAGATTGCAGGGACATACCTTCTTGAACATCTTCAATATTCAAAAGGGTACCGTCAAGTAATAAAACTTTTTGACCTACTTTATATCCAACCATATAACTAAATACTTTCTATATAAATAATCGCATATGCGATTTTGTGTCTTTTTTATTAAGACTCTTTTCTTAATTTCCCGTCATAGTGGTCAAATCTATCGTGTTCAGTAGGTGTAAGTAGTAAAATACCTGGATTAATATTACCTTTTACTGTTTCTTGAAACATATATGACATCCATGTTTGTTCAAAAGGTCTAACCCATTTTTCCGTTAAAAACATTTTTTTATTACCATACTTAGAAACCACTTGAGGCCAGTTACAATAATAAATTTCACCGTGTGCGTATGGTACACCATTAAAAGAGTCGATTTTAGTTATTTTGGTCTTAGGTGCGTTGGGGTCTAATCCTTGAACAGGTAGATTTGGTTTTTCAGGCCAATGGATTTCTCTGAATACTTGAGGTACATTATACCAAGCCCACTGATTGCGGTTGTCACCATAAAATTCACTAAATGATAATTTTAAGAAATCAAAATTATTTTTTTTAGTTATTTGTAAAGATTTTCTATATAGTCCATCAACAAACCTGTTAAATCCGTTTTTACCTATTTCACCTTTTTTAGGGTAAAAGAACATATCATCTTCAAAAAAGAAATAATAGTCGTAACCATTTTCTTCAGCGTGTTCAGCAACCCATTGTCTTCCACCACAAATACCTAAATTATCTTTTTTAACATGTTCAATATTATACTCCTCACATAACTTTTCATATTCGGGTGTCGTACTTAAATCTGTTGAATTGTTTAATAAAACCCATTTTGGTTGTGTAACAAAATCTTCATCATACTCTTTCATGGATTTTATTAAAGTTCTTACTTGATTAGGACTATTAAATGTTATAACATATAGTGCAGTATTATTAATGTTTAAATCATTTTTAATTATAACAGAATTAGATTCGTTTAATGGTTCATGATTATTATTTTTAACGTCTTCGAAAAATTTATTAATTAATCCGTTACCCTCAATTGGAAAGTATTGGTAGTTTTCGGGATACCTATATAGTAATATTGAAAATAATGACTCCTCAGTACCCATATAACCTTCGTTTAAGGTACTTTTCATTAAGTTATAGTATTCTGTATTAAAATCGGCTATATCCTCAACAGGACCACCAAAAAACCCTCCTCTACAAACTTTATCAACTTTACCAATTGCCAATTCATTTAATTTTTTATAATTAAAACCATGAATTTCAGTATTAGTTTCATATGGAAATGCAATGAAAGTCATTTTATCAATATTCTCCATTTTACCTAAAACTAAATCATTAGTAAAATATCCACTATTTACAGTATTTGTGATACCAGCATCTAACCAAAATAAATGCGTAGATTTAAATTTATCCATAATTTTAGCGTCATGTAAAATATATGGTTTAGACATTACTAATGGATTATATAAGTCTAACTTAGCTTGAGTAGAATCAACTAACCATCCAGTTTGATTAAACCATTTTTCATCCGTCCTTATTTTTTGTATTGGGTTATAAAACTCTCCTTTGAACCAACTCTGTGGTCTAATAATAAATTGTGTATTGTCATCACTTCTTCTTTTGAAAACAAATTCTTTTAATTCTTCATCTCCAAAAATAATCATATTATTAGGTATTTCTAATAATTGTGAAAATTTATCTAAATAATGTTCATAGCTACGTGACCATCCTTCTGAAAGTCCATCTCTTTTTATATCCCATAAACCTGTTACTATAGTAACCCCATTACTTTTCATATCTATTATTATTTCTTCTTTTTTATTGTAAATCTCATCATATAACTCTTTAGTAATACCAACAATATCATCTGCTTCAATACCATATATGTAATTCGCACTATTTAATTGTTCTATTAAAGATGTTTTCTCAAAATCCTCAATACTTGACCATTCCGCTCTTACAATTCTAGGTCTATATTTTTTTAAATCAATTTGTTTAAAAATATTATAATCGTGTCCTTCGGCATCAATTTTAACAACATCAAAACTATCTACATTATGTTTAGTTAATAGATGATTGAAGGTAATACATGGTACTGTAATTTTTTTTCCGTATTTTTCAACTACTTCACGGTCACCTTCACTACCTAACCCATTCTTTGGTGGGTATACTGCACTCATACCTAAAAATGCTGGATGAACTAACCCTTGGTCAATAACTGATTTATCAATGGTTAACATTGTTATTTCTCCATCATAATCTGAAATTGCACTATTTTCAAATAAATTACCATCATCATTATAATTTTCTTTTAATAAGTCATAATAAACAGGAATAGGTTCAACATATAACCCTTTAAAGTTATACATTTTTATATACCCTGACATCTCATCAAAAGTAATCCCATCCATCGCACCGATATTAAGTGTGAATAATTTCTCACCCTTTTTACCCAAATGATGTAGAGCATCATTAAAATAATCTGTTTTTTTTAATTCTATCATTATGTCAACACTATAAAGTTTTTTTGCCACCCTTCGTATTGAGTCCACTCTTTATTTAATTCTTTTGCAGTTTCAATAGCAAATTCATATTCATCTTGTCTATGTGTATCATCCATAATTATAGGTACTGAAGTATCGAACCTATCCCAATACTTTTTAATATTATTTCTAGTTTTTTCTTGACCTAAGTTAGGTGGACCATCAACAATAATAAGAGAATATTCTTCAGGTAAAGAATTAAAAACTATTTCAGGTTCGTACCAACCATCTACTAATTCTGTTAGTATATAATTAGCTTTAGGTGCTAATTTTGTAAATCTCTCTTGATGTTCTAAACTATATGTGTTGAAGTGTTTAGATAACTCCATCGTTCCAGGACCACTACCTATCTCAATAATGTTTGAACCTTTTTCAATATTATTATATATCCAATAAAAACACTCTATAGATATTGCCCAACCGTCTAAATTATTTAAGTTGGTGTCGAGGTCTTTTAATTGTGGGAAAATTTGATTTAAATCTTTCATTTTTTTTGTTATTTAATTTATTTATTTTATTTTATATTTCTTCAAAAAATCTATAAAAACTTTTTTTATTACTTAAAAATTCTTTTGTTATATGTTTATCGGGTGTATCATCATGGTACCATGTGTCGAATACAAATGTTTTGTAATCATCAGGGTTATCATATGCTATTGTAGACATCATCGCTTCATGATTTAGTAAATACTCTTTTTCTAAACATACTTGAGAGTATTCTTCAAATGATTTAAAAAAGTTAGGAAGTTTACTAACATGTCCCCCAATAATTCCACCAACGGTTAAAGACTTATATTTGTGTTTTTTATCTAAAGTATTATTAAGTGTAGTTGCATCATGAAAAAATTGAGTGTTCGTTAAATTAATTAATTTATCACCTACCCAATTATTAATTTTTTTAAAAGTATCTGTATTAAAAATTCCATCATATGTATAACGGTATTTATTACTCGATGTTCCCGCACTTTTATCTCCATTACTGTTGAACCTATGCGGAAATAACCCTATGTGTGATAATCCAACATCAACCCAATAAAGATAATCTAAGTCATCCTCCATTTCCTCTTCCATTAAGGCAATTTTAGCCCATCCAACTTCTAAATAAAATTTAAACTTTTCGGGGTGATTTTCTTTAATGTTAATCATACTTTTGCTATGACGAAAATCATCTAACTCTCTAATTCTTAAATCTACATTATTTACATTATTTAATTCTAAATATTTTTTTAATTCAGGATAAATATTGTTCCCACAATAACAAATAATAGGTAAACCCATTTCTGATAATTGTACAAGAGAATTTTTATACCTATCCCATCTTGCTTGAACTCTATGTCCATAAAAAGGGAAGTCGAATATACCGAAGTATACGAATGTAACTATTTTTGTTTTCATTTTTTAAAATAATAATTTGAAAGTACTAAACAATCTAGTTTAGTTTTATCATATACTGTTAACGCATCAGTATATCTACTTAATATTGGTTTTCCATTGACATTAAATGAGGTGTTTAGTAAGACCCCGATACCCGATAGTTTTTCAAACTCACCTATTAAATCGTATAACCACGGATTTTGTTCACGGGTAACTGTTTGAACTCTAGCTGTACCATCAACGTGTGTTATTGATGTTAATTTTTCTCTCCATTCTTCTCTAACTGTAGGACAAAAACTCATCCATTTACTTTCACCTGAAAAATTAAAGTATTTTTCAACGTCCTCTAATCTACATACGGGAGCAAAAGGTCTGTACCACTCACGATTTTTAACTTTAGCGTTTAATATGTCTTTCATATCAGGATAAGCCGGATTACAAATAATACTTCTATTACCTAAAGCTCTAGGTCCATGTTCTGACGTACCTCTTACGACTCCAACAATTTTACCTTCTGA
>Ga0181401_1000755_pt1 | contig 13150 bp, 18 predicted proteins | sample 24SPOviralmetaG_FD_130130 | JGI IMG/M metagenome (GOLD analysis project Ga0181401, IMG submission 130130) | Marine viral communities from the oligotrophic San Pedro Time Series (SPOT) site, San Pedro Channel, CA, USA - 24 SPOT_SRF_2011-07-20 | ecosystem: Environmental > Aquatic > Marine > Strait...
TAACTCTTCTACCAATCTCACTCTCCCAAGGGAAAGGATTTTCAGATAGTCTACCTGGACTAAAGTGACTGAATGCTTTATTGTCAAAACACTTCTCCATAATGTAACTCATTTGTTCACTTGTAATTTTATTTCTAGTGTACACTAATCCGTTTGCACTACTGATGTATGGACTAGCACAATCAAAACTAACTGTAATGTTTGGGTTTACATGTTCTCTTAACTGTCTTTGTATGCTTGTAAGCATTACACCCCATTCAAGTTTACTAGTACCTAAGAAGTGAATCCAGTCTTTGTTTTGTAGTAGTTCATCATCACGCATAGTGATAAGTCTTTTAAGAACCATATGCATGTCACGAATGTTATTACCACCCATGCCCCAACCTTCTAATCCATCTGGACCTTCGGAGTAAGGCTTAACTGTTTGATACCATTGCTCTGCATCTTCCCAATATGTTCCTTGCAATACATTTAACCATTTAGTATTACCTAAGCGATTATCTTTAAACCAATCTAAGTTAAATGTAGTACATTTTAAACATTCATCAAAGTTCTGTAGTCCAGTCTTTTCTCTAAAGCCAGGCTTACATGCCCAACTTGGTACATCAAATGTCATACTCCAGTCTGCTGTTCCTTCTAACCAAGCAAGGATTTTTGCACGGACTCTATCGGCATCGCCTTTGTATCCTGCATCACCTGGTTTTTCAAAAAAGTTTTCCCAGTCAAACTTAATAACACCTTTACCAATTTGGAAACCACCTGAGTCTCCAACAATAGTTGTATTTGTTCTGTCTCTGCCTTGTATAATGTGTTCCATTACAGCACTCTTATCTAAATCTAAGTAGGCATGACCGGCACTATAAAGTGCTTTGTTGTAATAGTAGTAACCTTTATCTTTATCTAAGAAGTTCATTCCTTCAAAGCCATGTTCAAAACCTTTAGGAACTCTGTCTCTACCATCTACATTAGGAATGTATCCTTCCACACTATTACATCTGCCCAATAGCTCTGTAAAGAATCCACTGATTGCTGGCAAGAATGTTGCGTAATCACTGTGCTTAGAGGATAAATCTCTCATTAGGACCTCGCAGGTAGTAAGTAAGTATAAACACCCATACCACTATCTACTTTAATTTGTAGTAAGCCTTGATTGTTAAAACTCATATCAATTGTAGAGTTGTCTCCAAGCCTTAGAATTCTTAACACAACATCTAAGGGCCAGTTCCAATCAGTATTAATCTCGCCTTCAACATCATTGTTGACAACAATCTTTGTTCTGTTACTAGCACCATCACCAACATTAAATACCAATGCTCCATCTTCAGTTTTAGGACTAAAGTTTGCTTCATAGGCTCCTAAGATACTATTAAAGTATGTTAAATCTTTTAACATTTTTTGTGTAGGTTCAATTGTTACATCAAACTCTGCACCTTTAAACTTAATATCTTTAAGTTGTTGATTGATTACGTCTGCTAACATAAATCTGTAATGTGCATCAGTGCCATCAGCACTAATAAACTCTACTTCAGTAGGAACAGTCTCGCCATTTCTATCTTGTGTTTTAACTTGAACAGTTGCGTTCTCATCTTCAAATCCAGGATATTGAATATACCCTTTTAATACACCCATTGAACTTAAACCAACTGTTGCATCAATAAAGTCTACGACAGGATTGTTCAATGTACCTTTTAGGATCACTGTTTTATCTGCATCAACAGTTTCAACACCTGTCTCTTCAGACGATCCTTTCACTTTGACCATTTCAAAGATACCTAAGTCATGTGTATGTCTTAGTACATCCTTCAATACGTCTTTAATATAATTATCTGCCATTTTATCTCCAATAATATTTTTAATCTATTATACAGTAAGTATTTAGACAAGTCAAGTAATTTTTAAACAATTTCTTCGACAATCCCTAGTACCTCTGCACCAATTAATAATGCTCCTGCTAACATAACTCCGCCAAACACTAAACTAATTCCTGCTAAAATACGGATTCCGCTTTTAACTAAACTAACATAAAAGTGTCCTTTGCCTGGGTCTTTACTTGCTACCATGTCATTCTCCTTTAATTTTGTTTAACATTTTTTTACAGTTAAACATCTCTTTAATAGGATTATCATCATCTAGTTCACCTATGATGTCTAATAATACTAGTAAATCTTTTAATTTATCTTCTGTTAAATCTGTGTCGCCTACTGTTAAAGGACGACGCATGTCTAAACTATCTAGTGTAATTGTATCGTCAGCACTTAAAGTAAATGCACCTGATGTTGTAAGTGGGTCTGATATAATTGTATCTATTGTATATGGAGATTGAGCAACTCCAGTAATAGATGTATCTATTGTAGTTGTAGTTGTTGTATTAAATAAGTCTGTTTGAATCATATATTCGTCGTTCATATTTTATCCTTAGAATTCAAAAAATGTTTCTAGTGTTTTACTATCATTAGCCGAATTCAAATCCCAACCTGTAACACCTAAAACATTTTGGATCTTTTTATCTAATACGGCTTGTTCCATACCTTCCTCATCAAAAGGTAATTCTTTAAACCAGTCTGGCAAGTGCATTTCATCTGTAGGATATGCTACACTTGTATAATTCATTGGATTGTTTTTAAGTCTGCAAACAACAACCTTAGCACCATCCATAATCTTTAGACTGTAATTATCGCTATTAGCAAACGATAAGTTATTCCAATTAATACTTGCTCTTACATGTCCTGGAATCATTTTGTTTTCACTTTCATTCTTTAGTGCATCAAGTTTATATAATGTTGCATTAGAACCAGGACCTTTTAATTGTCTATTGTACTTCTTGGTGTACATGGTCACATTGTTTGCTCTCTTAGGCATACCTTTCTTCCAAGGTTCCAATGCTCTAAATACTTCCTTAAAGTCTTTAATCATTTGTATAACTTCTTTCTCACTTTTGCCTTCTAATGTTGCATCAAGTATAGTTTCTAAGAAGTCTTGTACAAACTCTGGAGTATCACTTCGCTTGATATCCATTCCCATAATTTTAAGTTTACCACCTTCAGGCTGATATCCTTCTATGTCTAAGCATTTGATAGCATATCTTTTCTTAGTAATAAACATACCAGACCTACCAACTACTTCTCTACCTGCTTTGATAACACTACCCATGTGTAAAGGACTGTTAAAGTCTTCCTTCATAAACTCTGGGAATGTATCTGAAACTTGGTCACTGATACGGTCATACAATGCGATTGCTCCGTCCATATCTAAGGACATATCTTCTGGCATAGCCGGAGTGGCTGTAAAATACACAGAGTCTGTATCGCCATAAATTAAGCATTCGCCTGTATGGTCGTATCTTCCTGTGAGCAATTCATTCAATTTTGCTCCCATGTGGCGGGTGATCCGCCTACCGGTCAGAGTGGTGCTCTGCCCAATTCTTTTATCAAAAAACCTACAGCCAGGATTTAATATCGCTCCATATAAACTGTTAAGGTTAATCTTTTTAACTAATTGTCTCTTATCCCAAAATGCAATGTCTTCATTGTCTGTTGCTTGTTTCTTTTTCTTCTGCAATTCTTGTCTTTCGGAATACCAACGTTCTAATAATCCAGGTACAATACCTTGGAAGTCTGTTTTAAATATAGTTCCATTACTACTGATGCACCAAGGTTGACCACTATTGAATACTAAATTGTAAACGTCAGCACCTGTACATTCTACTGTGCCTCCATCTTCCATATCTAGTTTCATTACAGTATTAACATCTTTGTTCATTACCATTTCATATTCATTGGTACCAAACTTACCTAACCAAGCATCAGCAAAACTTTTCTTTTCTAGTTTCATTTTGTTTGCTAGTTCTTCATCTGTGAAGTCGGGTCTTAATTGTCCTACAATAGTTTCCGGAGCCATGTTCAATGCTCTAAACACACTAGGGTATAGACTGTTTATATCCATACTGCCTACCCATTGATGTATTCCTTTTTGTGGGAAAGCAACATAGGCACCTGCCGCCGTTGTATCCTCTCCGCTCTTACGTCTTACTCTATCAGGTACAACAAAGCCACGTTGATGTGCTTCATTTATAATTGCTTGTTCTGTTGTTGCTACTGCACCCATTGTTGTAAAAAGTAATACAGTATTATCATGTGCAATAGTGTTTGCTAGGTCAATGAACTGTAACTTCTTATCCATGTTTGCAATCAACATAACATCTTGTATGTTATATTCTAAGAACTTTTGGAAATCATGATTGTATAATCTATCTAAACTTCCTTCATAGGCTACTTTCTTTTCACCTAACTCCATCTCACCAATAAAGTCTAGTCTATAACTATGTCTTTCTTCATAATTAAACTTACGATATAATTGCATGTAATCCAAATGCACTCTACCGGATAAGTCATAACTTTGTCTTTCACTACCAAAGTTATCATAAGTTCTTTCTCTAGGGAATTGGTCAAACAAACAAAACTTTCTAGTTTCACTCTTGCCCAATACTTTAATAACTCTATTAACTGTATAAGGTATATCATAACCTTCACTGTTCCAACCGCTCAACACGTCACTATCATCTATCAAGTCTAAAAATGTTTTTAGCATTTGTGCTTCATCTCTAAACAATATTACCTCAGGTAATGGCTTTGCTATCTCTTGTGCTTGTTCCCATGTTAAAGTCTTAGGTGGTACTGCTAAACAAACCATTGCATCCATCCAATCCAAATAAACACCAATTGCAGTAATAGGCATGAATGCTTCTTCTGGTGGACTAAATCCTTTAATAGGATCAAAGTCTACTTCAATATCAAAAAATGCAGTATGGAGTTTAGGTTGTTCTGTAGTTGTTGGGTGATAATATTTTTCTAATGTTTTATTTAATGGCTTGATATCAGACTCAAATAACTTTCCACTAGCACGATTAATTGCTACGTTCTTCTTAAAGTCTTTAAAGTTTTTACATGTAACTTCTGTTACAGGGTCACCATATATACTTTTCTTTTTGCCACGTGGATCGGCATAAAAGAAATTGTATTCCGGTTTGTGTGTAACTATATGTCTTTTACCATTTATACGTTCGGAGACGTGAATAACGTCTTTCGCCCTGTCATGGTATGCGTCTACATAACTCAAGTGATATCCCTAAACAAAGATTGTTTATAAGTTGTCTTTACCGACTGCCGCCAGTATAGTTTCTAGTTCATCGAACTTATCTGATTCTTCTCCAAAGTTGGCTTTGTGTGCCACTTTGATTGCTTTGTTTAGTATTGCAGGTCTAATGTCCATCTCTTCTGCTATTGCTTTGACGGTTTCTCTTAAACCTACTTGAAGTGAATCGACCTCATATAATACTTGGTCGCCTTCTTGAATGAGTCTTTTAAGTCTTGCGACTTCTTCTGAATTGAATGTTTTGTTAAATGCCATGTTTTCCTCTGTGTATGTACAATTTATTTATTACCATAAAAGCATTATATAATCACATACTGGTAAAGTCAATAAAAAAATGATAAATACATGTAACATACATAGGAGTACACATTATGTCAGATACAACTGAAACTAAAAAGGTAAATATCGAACTAGAGATAGATACTAATACAGTAGATTCTTCAAAGAATCCGTATCAAAAAATGATAGATTTAGCAAAGGCAGTTGATGCCTGGAGAATCTTCCCTAGGTTGTTTTTAAGTGTTTATGTTTTCTTGCTTTATTATTCCACAATGTGGTTTATGGGACTGGAAAATCCAAGTTTAGAACAATCAGGATTGATAAGTATTATTGTTGGTGCCGGTGCGGCATGGTTCGGATTATATGCTGGAACAGATAAAACCAAGGATTAATTAAAATGTTTGTAAAACACTTTGTAAGATTTAATACAAGAGATGAACTCGACGATTACGATGTCATAGAATACTTTGACATCGTGCAAAGTGTGGTACCTGCAAAAGTAGTCCAAGCAGTTAGTGTAGACGGAAACAAAGTTAGTGCTGATGTGCTAATATATGATGACGAAGATACTGACGGTCCAATATACATACATGAAATAATCTTAGAAGAAATGATATCCGAGGACGAAGGAAATAAAATTAGTGCAATGCTATATGAGGAATTTCCGGATCAAGATCCATTTACATTTGAAGCAAGTATAGAAGTTTAACTGGCTACTGCCCTGTCAGACATTCTACGCCAATTACTACCATCAAAGAAAACTACAGTACTTCCGCCAGTTTCATCTGTGCATAGTGCTAAGTCACCTGCACTTACACCACTTGGTAATGTTGATACTGAATAACTTGGTAGTTGAGGTAAGCCTGAATCTGTAAATACAAACCCATGGTCATTTTCTGTATTGCCTGAGTTTACTACAGTTCCAAAGTCGCTTGTTAGTGTTGCTGAAGCAGTAATTACATCATAGTCTGTTAGTGTACCAAAGGATAATGCAGTTACTTTGTCTACATTAGTTGTGCTTGAAGTTACTCCACTCCAAGTAAACACACCTGTTGAACTGTTATAAGAAAGTTCTCCACTACCATTATCAACTAAACTTAAAGAGTTTCTTGCTCTTGCTCCAGTAAAATATAGATTGGTATTTTCAGTTAGGTTTGCAGTTGTAAAATTAGATATACTACTAACTGTTCCTGTTAATGCACCTGTTGATGCATCTAATACTGTTGAGCCACTATGCTTAACATCACCTGTAATATCACCTGTAACATCTGAAACTATACCATTGCTAAATGTCTTAACACCTGCCATAGTTTCTGCACCTGTTGTGTGCATTATAACTGAACTATTTGATATCTCTGTACCTATGAATGCTGATATCTTACCTGTTGTAGCAAGTTCACTATCATTATCATTCCATGTTTCAGCAGTTGTTACAATACTTGCCGCCGCCATATCATCTACATCTATTGCACCAGACAGTACTAAGTTACCACTTGCATTAGGTAATTTAATAGTTCTATCACCAGTTGGTTCTACAGTTGTAAGAGTTGTTTCATGTGCGTCAGCACTTGCTCCTTCGAACACAAATGCATTTTGGATTTCTACTGATGTTGAATTAACTGTAGTTTGGGTACCTTGAACTGTTAGGTTACCTGTTACTGTTAGGTCACCAAAGTTCTCTGTGATAATCTTATTCCAAGTGACACTATCGCCAGGCTTACTAGCGATTTTAGTTTCATTGTTGGATACATCAAACCAAAGGTCACCGGTACTTACTTCCGATGCAGTTGGTGTTGTAGTTGAGCCAAAGACTTTTGAACCACGTTTTCCTATCTGGAATACAGAGTTCTGCGTACCTTTGGCATTCATAAAGACTGCCATATATTATACCTCTATCAGTTAAAAACTGTTCTAGGATTACACCTAGTTAAAGTTATAATACTATTTATCTTCTTGAGTGTCTAAGGATACTCTATTTAAAAAGGTTTCCTTACATTTAGAATACTTTGATGTATCATGGCTTTTAACATAGCCAGATAAGGATATATTATCGCCTTCTTTGAACATATCTCTATGTGAACCACTTCTATGTAAGTCATAAAAGAACTTAACAATGTTATCATCAGCAGTAAGAATAGCAACCAACATGCTATTGCTTCTATTCATAAACCTAGCCATTACAATCTCACCTGCAAACTTACCTCTTTTTTTAAGTTCGCCTTCAAACGTAGATATCTTTCTAAGAGACCTTTCACGTTCTGCCCAGTCATCATGTTTAACATTGTTTCTATAAATGTTAGGTAGTGAGCCTACAATAGGAAGCCTATCATCTCTACCACTTAAACTAATGTTGTCAGACTTAATAAGTTGTGTAATTTTCTTTTCAAAGTCAGATAGTTCTCTCTCCATTGCTTTGAAAATAAGACCTTCAAAGTACTCAATAATTGAGTCAGCCATTTCAAAATGAGTATCATCTATGATAACTTTAGAATCTTTAGGAGTGTGAAGCAAACCTAACATCAATTTGAAGTTGGATTCAACTCCTTTATCCTTGTCTACTTCATGAGATTTGATGTATTTTCCACCTTGAAATTCATCAACTGCTACTGCATGAGCAATTAATTCTCTTCCTGTATAAAATTTTTCTTGTGGTTTCATGCGTTATCTCCTGTTCCTACATTATAATAATAGCAAAAGACCCGGTAAAAGTCAACCTTTTTTTCCAGTTTTTTTGGTAAATTAATTTAGTATAGACAGCCAGAGATATATTGAAACATCATATGCTACTGCTAATAAGAATATACCAATGGGTATAAGAAAGAAGAAAGCAATTATGAATAGAGCCACCTTAGCAAAGAACCCTATGATACTGCCACCAAACTTAAATGCTACATAAATTAATGCACATAATCCTATAAATGATAAAATATCCATTGCTACCTCTCGTATGATATTGGTCTAATGTCATTATCTATAATATGATTATAAACATCTTCCCAATTTTTCGCAACAAAGCCATCTACTTCTTCATTCATATTATGACCATGTTCCATTAGTATTCCTTTAAAACCTACATCAGTACCTGCTTTCATATTTGCAGGTTTGTCTTCAATCCAAAAACATCCTTTATGTTTTTTAGCAAGTCTAACTAATGCTTCGTCTTTGTCTGCACCTGTGTCTAAACATATTACTTTGCTAAATGCATACTTGCCCATTAACTTTGCAAGGTTTCTTTCTCTTAATGCTTTAGCATAAGGATCTAAACTTAGACTTGTAAGTGCTATAAAGTTATATCTATGTTGCTCATGCAGTTTTTTAATAAAAAATTGTGCGTCTCTTAATGGTGGAAGAAAACCAATTGCGGCACTTTCATTGAAAGTTTTAACCATTTGATTTCCTTGTTTGTGAGTGAGACCATACCTATCGCCTATGCTATATTTGAATTGGTATCCGTCTACTAGTTCGTGTCCGTGTTGTTCTGCCCATACACTGAATGCTTCTTCCCAGTCTAGAACAACTCCGTCGATGTCTGTTATTATATATTTACGGGCCATGTTACTCCTTATTTGTATGTATTATACTGATTTTAGGAGTCTTTGTCAAGTTTTTTCTTTACATCTCTGCGACTTTTGGCAACATGTTTTACCATGTTTCTATTGGCTGTCTTGTACATGCCCAACATATCTGTTGCATCAATTACTTTACATTGTACAATCATTTCTGGTATATGATACTTTTGTTCTGCAATTAAATCAATTAACATACCTGCGGCATCTGATGTATCAATCATATGGTCTTCATTTGTATTGACACCTACACGTTTTGTTAGTAAAGGTGTATCAACAAAACTAAAACTAATATTATGGCATCGAACATTTGCTTTGGGTGTGAACACATCAAAACTATTATTAATACAAATTTGTCCTAGTTGTCTTTTATCTGATACATAGGTGTCATTCATATCAACACCCATATCTTCATTTAACCAACCACTAATAGAACCTGTATTAATTATAACTTTACCATTGGCATCTTTCCATTTGGTTAATAAGGTTGTTAGGATTTTGTTTTGGATTGCTGGATAGTATGCGTTATTGAAAACAACGTCTGGATCAAAATCTATTAGTTCATTAATAATCTTATCGCCATCGTCTTCTGCAATATTCCAACCATTGCTTTTGCTATAACCTCTAACCTCATTCAAGTCACCTGCTAACTTATCGTGTATAGATGCTCCAATGCCACTAGAGTGTCCAGTAATTGCTATTTTCATTTGAAGTGTTTATCTAACATGGAACCAACTTTTGTACCAACTGATGCTTCTACTTTATTAACATCAACAACTATGGTAACTTGATTAACATTTGAAAATGCTTTTATTAATTGTTTCCAGGTCTTATCAGGTGAGGTAGGTAAAGGATGTTCTAGTTCCCTTGTATCTAATTGTGCTTTTGTTCCGTCTTTGAACTCGAGAACAACTTGTTCAATTAATTCTACTGGTATCTCTTGTGGAAATACTTGTCGTAGCAATTTTTCAAACTCATTATTCTTATTTTGTTTCGCGACTAATACAATCTTTACGTCGTGAGTCGACACCTTATCTCTCCTACTATTAGGTTTTACTATAACCTTCTGCTATAGTACTTATCTAAATTAGACTTATACGTCTAATGATGCATTTTTTGGAGGTCTGCCAGGACCTTTCTTAGGTTTAAGTTCAGGAGCAAGATTATAAGCCTCTTCTTCTTTACTTTCTGCATCGCCTAATAGTACCTTAGCATCTTCTCTCATGAGTGATGCCTGAGATAATAAATTGTTCGCTATTTGATTTTCAGATGCTACCTCTTCAGTAGGAACTACACCCTGAGATAAATTCTCAGATGTTGCTTCTGTTACTAAAGGTGGATTAGAACCTGTTTCAATTTTTTTTAGTTCTGCATTTATTTCTGTTAAATCAACTGATTGATTTGGTGCAGGAGTAAGTTTAACCATACTGGTTGGAACTTTTGTAAGTTTACCTCTTGAGTGTAATGCTTCTAGCATGTTCTCACCGTCAGTAAGTCTACGTCTAAAGAATACTTCGCTCACGTTATTTGCTTCTTGACCTTCTGGACTATCAACAACTGACATAATGTCATCATGAAATTGTCCTTCTAGTGAATCACTAATAACAATAAGTGCTTGGTCATCTTCTTCTGGTAGTTCTCTGAATACAACTACGCAAGGTTTGTCACCATATACGCCTACATGTTTTGTCATTTGTGCCATTATTTTTCTCCGTCTTGAGTTCCGTCTGCTTCTGCGTCAACAGGTGCTTCTTCGGACTCAGCCGCGGCTTTTGCCGCATCTTGTTGTTCTTTAACATTTGCTAAAAATGTTGCTAGTTTATCGTAAAGTTGTCCTACTGTGGACATCTCTCCGCCTCTGAATGCTCCTCTCTGAGATGCTAGATCAATTATTTGGGCAATTTGATCCAACTCCTTAAGAGTAATGCTTTCAATTGGGCCAGGTGCAGTTTCTCCTGCAGGCTCATTTGAAAACTCTTCTGAGATTGTTTCCTTGTTTGTAACTTCGTCTGTCATTTAATATGCTCCAATATTTAAAAGTTCGTTATTTTAATAACACAATTATTTATAGTATGTTTTAATGATAGGTTTATTTCTTGGCTAAAATTTCTATGTCAGATTTTAGTTCGACAGGTTCCGTTTGTGGACTATGTCTAATAATAACAGAGTTATCCTTGCTAACTAAGAACTTTTCAAAGTTCCAAGATATTCTTTTACCGCCTTCAGTTAAATGCTTATACAATGGATGAGCATTATCACCTTTAACATCTATTTTAGACATCATAGGAAAAGTAACTCTATATCTACTTGATACAAATTGTTTAATAGTATCTTCATCATCTGGTTCTTGATGCATAAACTGATTACAAGGAAATCCTATAACAGTTAAGTCATCATACTCTTCATGTAATTGTTGCAAATCGTGATACTGTTTAGTTAGTCCACATTTACTTGCGACATTTACTATTAGAAGGTTTGTTCCAAATGAACCTAGTGTGGTTTCATTTCCATCAATGTCTATGATTTTAAAATCATTTACGTTCATGGAAATTATTTATGAAATGTTTACTTGAACTCTATGGTATCTTGAACAAGTCCGCTAGTGTCAAGAACAACACCAGAAACAAATCCACCTTTACCAGCACCAGTATCTGTGAAGTAAACTGTACCACCTTGTTCATTAGTTTTAGAAACAATTTGGTTAATGTTACTTTCAAATGCTGGAACTTCTTCAAATGGACTTCTGTCGTGTCCAACAATAACAGTCTTACCATTAGGGATAGCATCAACCCAAGCATAAGTTCTATGTGGATAATGTTGTCCATTCCATTCAACAAAAGGTTTAGACTTATCTATCTCACCATACAACCTTGCTCTGTTGTGAGCACTCTCATTAACATCATTACTCCAATAAGAAGAAGTAAATGCTCCATGAGTAATATGCGTATCACCGATAACAAATAATGGTTTCATATTCTCATATATCCATCTAAACTTATCAGCAACATCAGTATCTTCCATTGCTTCAGCAGTAGGAATCATTCCATGAGAAACAGTTACATCATTACCTTTAAGATATCTAAAAATTTTGTTATCGTGATTGCCTTCAATAAAGATAGCACTATGATTTTGCATCAAGTCATGTGCCATATGAATTGTTTCTGTTGGTGTAGGACCGTAGTCAACTAAGTCACCAACAAATACCATTTGGAGTTCATTCTGTAAAGCATAGTCATTAGCAAGTCCCAACAAGTTAGACTCGTTGTGTACATCTCCAATAACTAAAAAACCTTTAAACATTAAATACTCCTACAGTATGTACATATTATAGCACCAAATGGGCCAAAGTCAACCTTTTATTTGGTCGAAATGCCCTATTAAAACGTATTTTAATGGTGGTACTAGTATGTATATGAGCCTAATATCGTTGCTTATACGACGTCTAAGAGCGTCTAAAACACCAATTATTTAAACTCTTGTTGTATATTTATCGTACTAACTGGTGGTGCTTCTGTAATGGGAGTATCTAAATGTGCAAAGATCCTAGCAACATCTTCCTTTGATTCAAAGTAGATAATCCATTGAGGTCCATCCTTTAATGCACAATATTGACCTAATGAATTGTCATATAACCATTCACATATATCAAAGTCATCTGTTACAAATTTATTACTAATCATATTAGCAAATTTATCTGTACCACTTAATGCAGTAAATTCTGCTTCAGTTAGTTTATTAAACCTCTTAAACATTATTCGTCTCTCTTCCTGTCATATTGAACAGTTGTACCGAAAGGTGCGATAGGTGACCTTCCACCATACCCGCCACCGTGAACAATAAACAAAGTATCACAGTAGTTTTCATCTCCCCAACTATCCCAAGGGTAACCATCTGTGAACATAACAAACTTCTTAGGAACAATACCTTGTTCTTTAAAGTATTCAAAACAACAATCAAAGTCTGTACCGCCGCCTCCAGCAGGTTCATAGTCTAAGAACTCATCCATGTTGTGTTCAGTAAACACTTGTGGATTATGAACTTCGGTATCAAAGCAGAATAAATGTATTTTAAAGTCTGTGTATTGATCCATAACACCTTTTGTTTCTGTTAGGATATCAACTAACATAGGATCAGTCATAGATCCTGATGTATCA
>Ga0181401_1000759_pt1 | contig 13121 bp, 18 predicted proteins | sample 24SPOviralmetaG_FD_130130 | JGI IMG/M metagenome (GOLD analysis project Ga0181401, IMG submission 130130) | Marine viral communities from the oligotrophic San Pedro Time Series (SPOT) site, San Pedro Channel, CA, USA - 24 SPOT_SRF_2011-07-20 | ecosystem: Environmental > Aquatic > Marine > Strait...
GGTACTACTCAAGAAGACATATTAAAAACAGAAGGTAAAGTTGGGCTTCTTCATATAGACGGAATATATGATCCGGATAATTTATTGGATACCTTATCCAATGTGATTATTGATAATGATATTATCAAATATGATGTTGACGGTGACACAGCTAATTACGCCGCCGTGACTTTTACTATTACTGATACTGGTGACGTTATAGACGTTGATTCATTTAACCAATTAGAAACTCAAATAGATACAACACCTTTTGTTTCTTTTACAATTAAATATGATGTTACTACAACAATCACTACAATCGATTCAAGAGAAGCAGCTATAGTCCTTTTTCAATATCTTTCAGCGTTAGGTTACACGTTTTCTTAACAAACACAATAAAATAATCCAAAACTTTTACCTTTTCATGTATAGTAAATTTACCACCCAGTTGATATCTCAATAGAACAGCTTTAATCAAATTTATGATAAACTCAATGTCCGACTGGTTTATCATATAATTTTCCTAGAATATAATTAAATGGACCAGACTACACTGATAATCTTGGTTGGCGGAATAATTTTTTTGAGTTCAATAGTCCTATCAGTGATTTTTCTGTTCACTAGAAATACTAAGGGAAAGGGAGATGCTTGTTCAAAATCTGAATCAGACGATAACAATGGTTCATCATATGAATATGACGAGGATTTAGAATGTGTCGCAACAGTTTGTAATACTGGTTATGAATTATCAGGAGGTGTTTGTGTAGTTGAAACGACCTCAACCCCAGCCTCAACTCCAGCCTCAACAGGTTATCAGGGTACTTGTTTAATTAATCAGGTTCAAACGGGTGATGGTACATGTGTAGACTTTTGGACCAAGGATGCTTATACAATCACAGGAGACATTTCAGGTGTTAAGGACTTTGACAAACTTCCAGGATACGTCCTTGAAACAGACGAAACAAGTAATCTTTACAATTGTACTGGTACGACCAGATCAAGACCAACTGGAATTGTTAGTCTTGGAGAGTGTAAGGATGTATGTGATAGTGATATTGGGTGTGGAGGTTTCACTTTTACATATCAGGATGACCAAACTACTTTAGATACTTACAACTGTCAACCATATGATTTCGTTAATTTTGGTTCAGAAGCATCTACAAGTACAGATGTCTTCAAACAATGCTATAAATCCAATGTTTCTGACCAAATATATGTTTCAAATACAGTGATATCAGCAAACATATGGGAAGGTGCTACTGCCAGCCAGTATGTTATTAAAACCACTAAGGTTTATACTTATCCAATTACTTCATTTGTTAATGCGATTGTTCCCACGACTAACACATATTTACTTATATTTGAAGTTGGAAGTAATGACAACCCACTTATTGCCTATCCAGCAAGATCTGACGAAGCAGACTCTTTTGATGATTTCGACCCAACCCACAACGGCACCTATGCTGATTGGCCTGCATGGATAGCTGGCTATGAAGGCAGGACACCAGAACAGTCTTTTGTTGCTTTCGTGTTTGAAGAAGTTTATGAAGACGTATATGTTATAAGAACTGATGACGTAATGAGAACAAAAACTGATTCTTCAAGCGTTTATTTGGGGTCTCACCACAATCGAATCTCAGATTCATACTTAAAAATGGTAGATGGCGTTTTAACATTGAATGCGGGCACAGCAAGATCTGAAGCTTCATATTTTATGTTGGAAAATGTTGCTAATGACATCCTGGCACCAGTTTTAACTAGTAGTGAACTTAAGCAGTTGGTACACTTAGAAGAATTCAACGGTGTTACATTAGATGGATCTTAGACAGTCGGATGAAAAGACGATTCAGATTCTAAGAGAGTTCATAAAGGATCATCTCCTTCCTAGATTGACAGATTTGGAAGAAGAAGTGCGAACCCTAAGACATGCAACATGGCCAGTGTGTCAAATGATTAGGGAACAATCGCAAATTGATAATATAGAATATAAAAAACAATTTCTAAAATTTTTGGAAGTCGATGAGGCGAAGGAATTGTTGAGAGAAAAGGCGAAGATATCTGTAGGACCTCTTAAGGGTTCAACCCAGCATCTATTGCGTGAAGAGATTGTGAAGGTAATCCCCCATAAACCTCAAGTATTTCCTTAATTGCTGGGTGTCGTTGAATATCTTCGGAATCCAAAACGATTTTATTTATATAGTCCAATTGTTCAGAGTATTCTTCTAGTCTGTACAAAAGGTCAATAAGTCCACTGTTTTCTCTAGGGACTATATCACACTGTTCTGGATCTCCTGTTATCGTCATATTCGATTCTTCACCTAACCGTGTGAGAACCATTTTCATTTGATTAATTGTACTATTTTGCATTTCATCTGCAATAATATAACTATGATCGAATGTCCTACCTCTCATAAAGCCCAAAGGAACAATTTCTAAAGTTTTATCCTCGACAAGTTGTTTGATTCTATAGGTTGAAAAGTAGTTCTCAAAAATGTCAAACATTGGTCTGGTCCAAGGCGACATTTTATCATTGATATCTCCTGGAAGATGTCCGAGATCTTCATCAACAGCGACCGAAGGTCTGGTTATGATAATCTTTCGGATGTCTTTGTCGGCTAATCTTTCTGCTGCAACCTGACATGCGAATAGGGTTTTACCGGACCCTGCTGGTCCACACACGACTGAAACAGGTTTTGAGATATTCTTGAGTTGTGCGAGATATAAGGTTTGTTTCAAAGTCTTTGGGATTATTTTCATATTACTATAGTAAATGAAACTTTTTATAGTTATTATCGTGCTAACAATATTGTTTTTACTTCATTCTAATTTGTTGGAGAAGTACTACCCCTATATGGGACAGTTGGACGACCAGTACCAAGCTCAGCACCCCAACTTCGATCGTGTGTCGGCACCCTTCACCTATTCTTCACCCGAAGAGTGGCCCTTTGACAACTACGACCGTGCAACTGCTTTGGTTGTTGAAGGTGTTGGCAACAAACCTCCTGGTGTGGAGCAAAAATTATGTCCCAATTATTATTAAGTATTTTCTACTCTAAGAGTAAATGAACTCTTACCGGTTGAAGTGTGTCGAAAAGGTTTCGCACCTTAAACTTTCTGAATCGATTGCTAAAAATATAGAAAAGTCTGTTTTCAATTGGGCAGTTCGGAAAACGAATGAACTTAGGGACACACCGACGTGGGAAAATAAATTTTTTAGGGGTCGTTATATTACAAAAGCCAATAGTATCAGTTTCAATATTCACCACCCTGAAAGTGATACAGTTGATAGGATTCTTAATGGAATTCTAAAAACTAAAAACATAGCGACATATACACCCAATGAATTGTGGACTTCTGGACCCTATGCCAAAGAAATGGAAGATTCCGCAGAAAAACAAAAGAAAATGGAACTAGCGAATGGTCGTATGGACGAGAGTAAGAAAGGAATGTATCAGTGTGGTAAATGTAAGTCATGGAACACAACTTACTATCAACTCCAGACTCGTTCAGCAGACGAACCCATGACAACTTTCTGTACCTGTTTGAACTGTGGTAAACGATGGAAGTTCTGTTAGAATAATTAAAAAAAAATCAACCCATAATTATCAAGATGTACATCATCGATCACGCGGACAACTTTGCGAAAGTTGTCGCCGACAACGAGGACACTTTTGATGTCCACTATCTTATTATTGATTCTCAAAAAGGTGTTTTAGAATATTCTAACGAAATTCAACGTATTCCAGTCGACGAAACCTATAGTTATTACATGGATGAAGTGGAAGGCCTAACGGCATGCGGATACACCAAGACCTCGGAAGGAATTCTATGTGACGATGACGATTATGAACCCTCAGAGGAAGAAGAAAGTGATGACGAATCCCTCGAGGACGAAGACGAAGAAGAAAGTATTGAGACAAATTAGGATAAATGCCAGCAGTAAAGTGTTATGCTTTAACTTCTAAAGGTACAAGATGTAAAAGGTTTACATATTCAACAGTTTATAACTATGGATTAAGTGTCCCAGTATGTTGGTCACATAGTGATAGAAATGTTATATATGAATGGTCCAGGGTTAGTGATCCAGACGACATACCTTCAATTGTTAGAAGATTTTTAAAAATGTACACTTCTCTAACAAGTTTGGAACCTCAGTGGGATGTATGGTTTTGTGCCCATGCAGTGTCTGAGTTGATTGATGAATCCTATTATATAGGAGATCCACATCATTTTGTTAAGCGTTTTATGAATAAGGTTTTGGTACCAATTTCCGATTCAGCAGAACCATGTCCAGTATGTTATGACGACGAAGTTCCTTTATTCAGAACGAGATGTGGTCACGTATTTTGTAAACCGTGCATCACGAATTGGGTAAAGAAGAATTTGGCGTGTCCAATGTGTAGAAAATTTATTTCTCAACCAACCTTAAATAATGATGAAGTCTAATCAATTGTGCTTAGCTAGCGCGGTTGCAGTACTGTTGGTAATGATTGTGATTGCGAGGATGGAACCCGCCAAGAAGAAGGAGGGTTTCAAATGTGGTGGTGGTTGCGGAGCATAAAAATGCGAGTATATAATCAATTAATATATGCTACAGTTGCTTCTAGAACTTCTCAAAAAAGTTAAGGTTCGTCCCTTTCCAATAAAGGTATTTGTACCGTAGTACATAAATGGCACCCTATGACCCACCCGTCATGAGTGCGCATTACACACAACTTGATGTCCAAGACGTCGATCCAGACGTTATATGGAAAATGATCGGTAAGGGAGGTAAGGGTTTCTATGATCTCACAGATTATCTAGAACTCAAGTACCTATGGTATAACCCAGAGAAGAAGTTTATAGAACTTTGGGGTCCCTATAATTCATTAAAGAATGGTGCCATAGACAAACTAAAGGCGATTGTAAATGCACATGTCGAACTTTCTGTACCGTCTTAGGTTTGTCTATGACAGTTCTTATCTTTTTGTTCTAAGTGTTGCGTATCTTTTTAATCCTAAGACTTTTTGTGTTCTACAAGACGAGGTTAAAAACTACTACTATAATATTACAAATGACGACGATAGTGAGTCAGTTCAATCCAGCCCAGAAGGAGCATGTACTATGGTTGAAGAGTCTGTTCACTCTCCTGAAGGAGTTCAATCCACAGAAGAAGATGGAGAAGAACAAAGTTTTGTCCGTCCTAAATACGAATCCGATGACTAATAAATGGGAAGGTAGTGAACTTGATCTACCAGAAGTTCATATGATACTATCGTCTAAATATGCACAGGCTGTTCTTGAAGGTAATGCCTATATTCCTCAATTCGAAAGTCCTGATGGTCAGCGTTATGGTCCATTCGGACCAATAGTATAGGACCGTGAACTATTTCATTATCAAATGGTGGTGGTAGTTTATTCCTATTGAGAGTTAGTTCAAAAGGTGATTCATCTGCTTTTAATATCACTATATCTGTATTGGGTAACTGACCAACGAAGGTTGCCGTACCCTTTAAAATTCTAAAAATTTCATTTAATCTTGGGTGAATGTTCACATCTATTTCCTGGATGTGATCATCTTCCTCTGCTATAAGTATTGAAATCATTGTCCTAGTGTTGGTTAAGAAAGAAGTGCGCGTCTAGTAAAAGATGTACACTCCATTGTCACCCGCTCGGGCACTTACAACCTATTGCCCTGAGTCGCCCAAGCGGGTCAATGGTTACAGGCCTAGGTCACCGGTGTATCAACCACAATCACCTCGGCAGTATGAGGAATCCTTTTTGGACATTATAAACAGGAAGAGGAATGTTAAACCTAAATTTCTCGACAATAATTTTGTTCCAGTTTATAATTGGAAAGTTTATCTTAAGTGGATGAAACAATCCAACGCCACAAAGGAGAAACTTGAAGAGATTGAATATGAACATACGTCACGGAATATTCCAGAAGTTCCACCTGAAAAGGTTATTTACAAGAGAAAGATATGCGATACACCGATTGATTGGGTCTACACAGAGGTGAAGGTTGATAACGGGAAGGTTAAGTTGACGATAGAACCTCCACCAGTACTACTTCTCCATGAGAAGTACTATTCTAAGGGTATTAACCCACCTTTGGGTGTATATCTCAAACAAATGAAGAAATTTGGATACACCGATAGTGAACTTCAGAAGATTATGGAACGCCGTGAGGCATGGAATCTAGATGATGAAAATGCATTTCTGGAAAAGGTTTTTGGGAAAAAGAAAAAATAAATAATTGTAATAGTTAAGATGCTGATATATGCTGCATTACTGTTGTTAATAACAGTAAGTGTTGCTGTGATAGCACTATATTACTACTTTGTTATAATGAAAAAATCAAAAAAGAAAAAGAGTATGCTACTTAGTCGACTTACAGACAGACTTTCAGAAGCAAGTTCACAACTGGCAGTTGCATCGGCAAATGCTGGACTTAGTTTTGTAGACATATTGGCCGGTGCCAAAATTGATCCCAATGCAAATTATTCAGATATTGAACGATACACAGCAAAGGATGAAACAGATTTGGTAACCAATGGGACCTGTTTAATTGATTCTGGTCCAGGACTCTCATGTCCAGACCCATTCCTAGTGGACCAAACGGGTAAGACAGATTGTTGTCTACCACCTCCAGGACGTGTAGTTCCTATGTCTGAAATCATGGGAGGAGTAATTTCAACAGTAATACGAGACATTGCAATATCAGTTGGGGTCGAGTACGCCATAGGAAAAATTCTAATGAATACAATTCTAAAAGAAACTGCAGAGGAACTTGCCGAAAAAGCGGGTGAGAAGGCTGCTAAACAGGCCGCTAAACAAGCTGGAAAACAATCTGCCAAGATATTCGCCAAAGCTGGTGTTAAATTGGCAAGAATGGGTTCTAAACTGACGTCACTTGCAAAGCTGGCAGCTGGACCTATTGGGTGGGCATGGTTGGCTTGGGAAATTGTCGGTACAATATTAGATATAGTAGATGTTGGTGGATACAATCTTTTCACGGCTAATTCCCTGAATGTTTTATCCAGAAATGCTTTGGAGTTTGCTATGCAGAATTTGTGTAAATCTGAAAATATAGATTATCCAATGATGTTCACTTTAGGACAAGTATTCGAAAAGGAATTTACTGATGTGAATGCACTTTATATGGAAGAAATTATACCCAGAGCAATGGAACTAATGTTGGCAGACCCCAAAGGTATTGACGCATTTATAGAACTTTTGACATCGTCTTTTGATGAAACTGTTGAAATGAGTGAAGAATCATCTGAACTTCTAGGTGAATTCATGGAAAAGGTGGCGGCCGAAAATCTTACAAAAAGAGACAATTTCTATTATGATAATCTTCTTGAATTATTACCAAATGATAAAAAGAGTTACATCCAGAAATATCCTCATATGTCCACCGAAAAAACTATAGGAGTTTCACTATCAGAAGAGGGTTGTAACTGGTGGAATGATCAACATAAACAGACTTGGTTCGAGAACACATCAGTGCTTGATAGAGGTCGACCACCCCCCAAAGACTACCTACCACCTTTGGCAGCTGTTTTTACACAATACTATGGTGTGTTAGACGAAAAGGACCCAGGAACGGAAGAACAACCCAATATGGTTGAAAAGGAACTCACAGCACCAGCACCACTTTGCCTTCCCATGGGAGTGATGTTTGCCTATTGTGAAAAATCTAGAACTCACAAGAATGCTGTAGTCGCAGTCACACCCTCTGATTTTGGTGTCAAGTTTGATCCATCGACTAGAGTGTGTAAGTATACAAAAAACTATTGTGATCGCTTCGGTATGAAATATATTGATGCCAACGGTTCAACAGACTGTGAACTCTATGAGGGGCAGTACATAGCAGAACTCATTTTCGGAACAATATTAACCCGTGGTGTCATTAAACTTTTTAATGAAGGTATAGGAGGTATTAAATACTCGCATCACGAATGTACTGACGATGAAATTAGAATGGTATTCAAAAATCCAGACATGAGATGTGTGGAATTTACTGTGAAGGATCAAAAATATAAAAAATATGATGGACAATTCATAAATCATTTATGTAAAGATGCATCAGTAAGTGTCTGTATACCCAAAGGAGGCCGAGCCTCAGTGAAGGGTACGACCTATATGAATGGTAAAAAACTAAAGTCGGGAGGATTATCCTATGACGCAATCAAAGGTTCTAAACAGTATCAAGAGGGACAGTATATAAAAATGAGACATAAACCCAATGATAATTATGGGTCATTCTATCCTACGACAAAAGATGGAAGACACAACGAATTCAAATGCTGGGCGGATAGATGTGATTCGGGTGGAGGTGATGAATATTTATTTATAGATAGTAAATAATAAATAATGGTGGCGCGCGCGGCGTTCAAAAGCGCAGATGAGGCCGTGGGCGTGATCACAAGTTTAAAAAGTCTTGACAACATCGGCGACGTCTTTAAGGCTATTCCAGCGAGTCAATTGGGGGACGTACTTAAGGCGGTTCCAGCGAGTCAATTGACGGACATAATAAAGAAGCTTCCAGTGGGTGAATTGACGAACATAATAAAGAAGATTCCAGCGGATAAATTGACGGACGTACTTAAGATCCTTCCGGTGGAGGATGCTGCAGCAATAATTAAGAATCTTCCAGCAGAAGAAATGGCGAAGGCAATTAGTAATCTACCGGTAGATAATATTGCGGAAGTAATGAAAAAGATTCCTAATTCATCACTAAGTAAGTTATCAGCTTCACACGTAGAAGCAATAACGACCAATTTGCCCTTCGACAAAGTTAATGAAGTTACCGAAATAATGAAATCTGTTAGCGATGAATTCCCATCATTTTTCAAAAGAATGACAGACAGTCCATTCATGAATAAGGAACCTTTCAAGAGTATTTTCACTTATGGATCATATGCAGGCGCTGCCATTGGTGGTGTCTATCTGGCAACATATGTCGGTCAGGATATTGCGGATGAAATTTGGAATGAGGATGAAGTATCAGAACAACGCAGAGACTGCTTAGCTCAATGTATGCCCAGATACTACGATAAATATTTGGATGAAGAAATAGATATTGATGATCTCAAAACACCGAGCGGAGGTTTAGTTACAGGTGGCATAGGAATTCAATGCTTTCCAGACTCTTGTTTCCCTTCTGATAATCGCCTAAAAGCTGAGAACGATGGAGTTGCACCACCAAATCGTCCACCCATGGATAAATACTGTACTAGTTCCACAATTAATACTTGTCAGGATACATGTAAGCAGGCGTGTGAAGACACCTACCAGACTGTTATTGCTGATCTAGGAGATGCAGCAGGTGGAGCTCTTGGGGGTGCAGCCGGATCAGTCGGCGATGCCGCTGGAAAATTTATGGGTGGAATCTTTGGGAATACTTTTGATGGTATGGAGTGGGCTTTTTATGTTAGCGTTGGTGTAATTATACTTGCATTTTTTTTGGTTATGTATCTTATCTTTAGATAAACTTTTTTTAGGACCTAAAAGTAAATGTCCAAGTGTCCAGATAACCAGACACCCTATCGCTATAAAAATGAAGTTCGATGTCGTAAAAAAAGAGTCAAAAGAGAAGATGAAGTTCTTAAAAGATTAGATACCATAATTAGTCTTTTAAGAACAACTGGTCGTCCTATGATGGGTCCGCCTCCACCTCCACCTCCACCCATGATGAAAAAACTCAACAAACCCAAAACGCCCAACAAGGCGACCATGGCTCGCGCGGGTTTGATGAACAACTTAAAAAAGGCGCTCGCCAAAAGGAAAAAGAATGACTGAAGAAAAGGTTCAAAAGGTTGAAAATATCTGTGACCTAATGGAAAAATATCTGGAACCACTCAAGGATTATTCCTATTACACGAAGAAATTATCACTATCTGCTTCTATAGCTGCTGTGCGGTTATACTATTATATTGGTTCTCAGGATGATCCAGAATATAATGAAATTTATGATAAATTTGAATATATTTTTACAGATGAGTTGGAAATTTGGGAAAACCTATCTCAACCGGAGAAGATTGCCCTATTGGATAAGATTAGAGCACCAAGGGTTCTAGTTTATTACTGAGCAGTCACTGGTCTGACTTGACTGCCCGATGCAGTTAGTCCTTTAGAACCAGTTGTCATACCCGTTGTAACAAATCTCACGCACATTTCGTTCCCAGAGAAATTGAAATGAGTCGTGTCAATATCTATTTGGTTTGATGACGATATCATCTCGTTGTAATCGTACGGCGAGGCCGAACAGTCGTATAGCCCGACGCCCGAGCCGAACCCGAAAACATTTGTGATAAAGCAATATCTCCCTTGGTTCACCCAGCAAATTTCGGTAAAATAACCACCACCAAAACCGAAAGAAGAGGAGAGAGCATTGAATGTCGGAGAACTGTAATTGAGAGTGCTTAAATCGTAAGCAGTGCTTAGTGTGAAAGTTTTCAGACTGGAGTCGTCACAGAGTGCCAAAGTGGTTCCGTTGTTCGTGAATGCACCGTGTCGCTGGCGAGTGACGGTAGCACTGGGTGATACGGTACTCCATGTTCCACCAGTCATATCGTAGGCATTCGGTGTCGTGTAGAGGTACACGGTGGTTGAAGGGCTATTCTGGAATACCCAAAACCTTCGTCCGTGGAAAGAATCAGAGGTGTTATCATCATTTTGTGCTATCAATCCTCTGGGTCGAGATGACATGCTTGCTGCCGACGAGGTACTGGTCAAGGTCATGGTTGATACATCAAAAGGTGTACTCATTGTGTAAACCCGAAGTGTGGTCGTCGATGCTCCTGTCAAGTCCATTTGTATCAGATAGGTCCCGTCGGGGGAAGTTGTGAAATCACCGACCTGGATTGAGCCGACACTTCCAATAACATAGTTGCTGAGTGGGTCGGGTGGTATTGGTGTTGGTGGTGTAACTGATGAGGGTACTATAAGTGACATCATGAACATACCAGCAAACACCATTTAATTTATAGAGAGATAATTGTAAGACCAGACTCTTCAGCTGCTCTAAGTCCATTAATATGTCAAATCAATCGTTCTAATATATGGGCGTGTAGTGTTATTATTTGCTCCTCTGACATCTGAACCAAGTGTTGTACCGTTTGAATCTGTAACATTTATAGCAGGTGCTCTAGCTGGCATACCCCACCATATTCTAATCCCGACTGCTACTGAAGTATGGTCAAAACTATTTGGTAAAAGAACAGTTAGTAGGGTTGTTCCAACGGTTGCATTGTTTGCAGGCCATACGAGACGTGGGTTAAGCGAAGAATCGCCATCTATTGGAATTGTAACTGAATCTCCTATCTCATAATCTGTACCAGAAGGTACACTTGTTGGTGACTTGAGCACGGCAGTCACACCACTTAAGGCGGAAGCGTTACCTGAACTATCTACGAATTGTATTTCAACCAGTTCCGATATACCACCAGAACTCTGACTCACCTGCGTAACGACAAAGTTATACTCACGTGGTGGTGGAAGATTAAACTCCCTGGTGTAAACTGATGGCGAAGAATATATTAAAAACTTACTTTCACTTTGAATTGGTTCTTGGACCACGATTGTTTTTTCTTGACCACTGGGGTCCAATATACTATCCAAGGAACTATCAGTTACATTTTCAATAATATTTGAACCTGTTAAACTAGACAAGTCATAGGGACTAGAAGTTAAATCCAAAATTGCTCCGCCGAAGTTGTTGTAAAGTCCGTAGAGATAGTTACCATTATCAACAAATTTCCATGACATGAATGGTATGTCACTACCAGAATTTAATAGGACACTATAGTCAAATGTATAGTCAACGTCGTTTACTGAATAGGGGTCCTTACCTGCTAAACTGCTAACATCATATGCAGTGCTAAGTGTAAATACATACACATTACGGTTATTATCGTACCCACTGGAAGATTGACTGTTGGTTAAATATATTTTGGTTCCATCTCCATTAAAATTCATAGAAACAATCTTCTGACCGGTTCTATCACCAGAAGGTGAAAGACTTGTTGTCGTTCTTGATGATGTATCCATAGTGCTTAAATCATAAGCACTTGAAAGTGGAAAATCATAGATTCTGGATATTTTGCTAGTATTTGCTGTGTACGAATGAACATAAATTTTTGTTCCATCTCCGTTAAAACAGAATGCGCCATATTTAAGTGCTTCTGAACCTGATATTGTTTGAGTTGCCGTCTGTGAAGCTGTGCTAGCATCCCAAGCTGATGAAAGTGTATATTCGTAGATAATATCATTATTGGTCTGGTTTGCATCCTTCAGGACATACAATTTAGTTCCATCATTGTTAACTAACATGTCAACTCCCGAAGTCAAATTTTTATCAGAAATTGAAGTAGTGTCTGCATGAGAATATAGTAATGGATCAATAGGTTCGGGAGGTGGAGAAGATGTCACTGCCAAAGGAATTCTTTGAAGTGTTAGAAAAAAGTTTCCAGAAAACGCCATTAATTTATAGAGATATAATTGTAAGACCAGAACTGTTGTCAACTCTTAGATTTCCTCCAGACTCTTCAGCTGCTCTAAGTCCTATGACATCATCTGCTGTTAAATCCATTAATATAGCACACGCACCTGTTGTTTCACCATTGGCAGCCTCTCTGTTATAGGTCCACACTCTGCTTCCAGGAACCACTGAACCGTTTCTATAAAGTTGAGCATAACCAGTCTCTCTGGTTGATCCAGAATAGTTATTTATTGTCACATAGAAATCTATTTTGTAAACACCAGCGTTGTGAACAGTTATAGTATAATCCGTTTCCAATGTGAAATCACTTGCGCTGGAATTAAGTCTGGTTGAGTTCCATTGAACCTGAGCAAATGTTGTCGTCAGATTTTGTGTATTTGTTTTGACAACATTTATATACTTAGTACCTCCTGACCCACCCGAAACTGACCCACCGGCAGATGGAAACTTTGCGGCGTTAACGTACCGGTTAGTTCCATCACTTAACAAACCAATCATTGCTTTGTCTCCATTGGTCATAGTGAAATCATCATAGGATACAATGACATTAGTTCCTCCCAAGTTGGACGTGTAACCATTTACAGTTATATCAGCAGTTGCTGTAAGAAAAATCATTCCTTGGGATCCCAAAATGTCATTGGAGGTTGTTAAA
>Ga0181401_1000760_pt1 | contig 13118 bp, 12 predicted proteins | sample 24SPOviralmetaG_FD_130130 | JGI IMG/M metagenome (GOLD analysis project Ga0181401, IMG submission 130130) | Marine viral communities from the oligotrophic San Pedro Time Series (SPOT) site, San Pedro Channel, CA, USA - 24 SPOT_SRF_2011-07-20 | ecosystem: Environmental > Aquatic > Marine > Strait...
GGTACAAATAATATTCCTAACAACGCTCGGTAAACCATGCTGTTTGGATTTGATACATTTGCAAGAGTTCCTTTTGCAGCAATAGATGACCACAATAATGTAACTATTAATTCTGGTGCTAATGCTTTAACAATAGCAGTTGGTCCTTTAGCTATTGCAAGTTCAAGTGTAATCCAACAAGCAGCCGGCGATCCTTTAACATTAAAAATAGGTAGTGTTACTATTACAACTCAAGCAAATCTAACAGCAACAGCTATGCCTTTAACTTTAGACGTTGGAGATTCAGTAGTTACTGCATCAGCATTAGTAAATGCCACTCTAAATCCTTTGACTTTAGCGAGTAATCTTGTTACAACTACAGGAGGAGCGACTGTGAATCCAGATCCTTTAGCGTTAACATGTATTGTTAATGATTTAGGTATTATAACTTGGAACCCAGTTGATCCAGAACCAAACAACGTATGGGTACCAATAGAACCTTATTAAAATTATGGCATTTTCAGGAGATTTAAAACTAGAAATTATAGCAACCGGTGAGAAAGCTGGTCTATGGGGAACTATAACTAACGACAACTTAAAAATTTTAGAGCTAGCCTCTACTGGCTATTTTACAACTAATCAATTAGCAACCGGCAATCTAGTATTAAACCTAGCTGATGGATCTTCTTTAGGTGCTACAACAGCAACAGGTAAAAATTTAATGATAGAAGTAACAGGTACGCTGACCGCGAATCGTGTTATTACTATGCCAACAGGTGCTGAAAGAATATTTATAGTTAAAGATTCAACAGTAAGATCAAATTCTAATTATACTATTGGTGTACAAAATGTAGGTGGATCGGGGACAGGAATAGTATCTTTACCTGCAGGATCATCTACAGCTTATTATACAGATGGTACAAGTGCTAACTCTATGAAATTGTTAGGCACTTTAAATGCAGGGTTTTATAATGTAGTAGGTGGAACTAATAGTCCTTACACTGCAATTGCAGGAGATACACTTTTTGTAAGTACATCCGCACAAGCAGCTGAAGTAGTATTACCAGCATCTCCATCTCAAGGAGATACAATTACAATCATAGATAGTTCTGCAGCCGGTGGTTTTGCAACAAACAATTGTGTAATTAATAGAAATGGTAATCCCATTAATACTGACAACACACAAAACGTAACACTATCTACTAACAATCAATCTCTTACTCTAATTTATACTAACGCTACTAGAGGTTGGATATTTAAATCAACGAATCAATAGGGGCAACTAGATGCTCACTCAAATTAAATTTGCTCCTGGAATAGACAAGCAAGACACTAGTGTTGGAGCAACAGGTAGATGGGTAGATTCTGATTTAACTAGATTTAGATATGGCCTTCCAGAAAAAATAGGTGGTTGGGCTTCTTTACTTACCGATACAATTCAAGGTGTAGCAAGAGGACAGTTTTCTTTTGTAGATAAAACAGGTAACCGTTATGTTGCAATTGGTACAGATAAATTTTTACTTATATATTTTGAAGGACAGTTATTTGATATAACTCCTTTCGTAGATGACAATGCTGGTGTACAAACTACTTTTGTATCTACTCTTGCAACAGATAGTACAACTGCTAAAACTTGTACCGTAACAACTGCAACTCCTCATGGTTTAATTGATGGAGACATGGTTGTATTTGATAATGTAGCGTTAGCTACAGCTTTAACTAATGCAGGTTTAACTAATGCAGAATTTGAAGACAAACTTTATCAAGTTTTAACAGTACCTACTTCTACAACTTTTACTATTCAATCAGTTAATCAAGCAAATGCAGTGGTTGCAACAACTACATTTGGAACTACACAACCTTATGTATCTATTGGACCATCAGAACAAACTTATGGTTATGGTTTTGGAGCAGGAGCATGGGGCGGAACAGTAACAGGTGCTGTACAAAATGATTTAGATGGAGCATTGGCTGCAGACACAAATGGTAACAATGGTTCAGCAACACAAATTAGATTAACATCATCAACAGGATTTCCAACATCAGGTACTATAGCTATAGGTAATGAATTAATAACTTATACAGGTGTAGCTGGTAATGAATTAACTGGAATTACTAGAGGAACTAATGGAACGTCATCAGCAATTCATTCTGATGGAGCTATAGTTACTAATGCAACTAATTATAATGGTTGGGGTTCTGCAGTTAATGCTGGAACAATTGTACTAGAACCTGGTTTATGGTCTTTTAGTAACTGGGGTGATGTATTAATTGCATCAATTGCAAATGGTAAAACTTATACATGGGATGCATCTACTACAGCAAGATTTACAACAAGAGCATCAAGAAGAACTTTATCTCCAGGGTCAAGCACTATACAAAATTCTGAATACTACACTGCACTTGGTACATTAGATGCAACAAATACTTTAGGAGGTCAAGTTGATGAAGCAGTAGGTAATCCTACAGCATCAAGAGCAACACTAGTATCTCCTACAACTAGACACTTAATTCATTTAGGTACAGAAACAACTATTGGTGATCCTACAACACAAGACGATATGTTTATTGCATTCTCAAATGCAGAACAATTAAACCAATACACACCTCTAGCAACTAACGCTGCGGGTACACAAAGATTACAAGATGGTACAAAGATTATGGGAGCGTTGATTGCTAAAGAAAATATTTTGATATGGACTGACAATGCTTTGTATACAATGAAATTTGTTGGTGCACCTTTTACATTTGGTTTTGAACAAGTTGGTACTAACTGTGGATTAATAGGTAAGAATGCAGCTGTTGAAATTGATGGTGTTGCTTACTGGATGTCTAACAATGGTTTCTTTGCATTTGATGGTACCGTAAACTCACTACCATGTAGTGTAGAAGATTATGTATTTGATGATGTAGATACAACTAAAGGTCAACAAATTTGTGCAGGATTAAATAATTTATTTACAGAAGTTATATGGTGGTATCCATCACAAGGATCAGATTTTAATAATAGATCTGTTGCTTATAATTATGGTGAAGCAAAACAACCACCACTAGGTACATGGTATACAAATACTAATACTAATTTTAACAGAACAACTTGGATGGACACACTAGTTTATCCACAACCCTACGGCACAACTTTTGATAGCACAGGTACAGCTAGTTTTCCTGTTGTGCAAGGTGCATCAGGATTAGGTAAGACTACATACTTTGCTCACGAAACGGGGACCGATCAAATTAATCCAGATGGTAGTGTTACTGTATTAACATCTTTTATTCAGTCATTTAGTTTTTCTTTACAACCAGATCAGAGTGAAGTATTTCTAGCTATGAGAAGATTTTTACCTAACTTCAAAGTGTTAGCAGGAAATAATCAGATAACTATTTCGGTTAAAGATTTCCCAGCACAAGATGATACTCAAACTACATTAAGTCCTTTCACTGTAAACTCATCAACAACTAAAGTTGACACACGTGCTAGAGGCAGATACGCAAATTTAAAACTAGCTAACACAGCAGCTGGTGAGTCTTGGAGATTTGGTACATTTCAAGTAGATATACAACCCGATGGAAGGAGAGGATAATGACAAAAATTGTAGTAAGATTACCTGAACCTAGAAAAGAATACAGTGAAGATAATCAAAGACAAATAAATAGATCAATAGCTTTGATTGTAGAACAATTAAATGCTACATACCTAACACAATTAAAAGAAGATTCAGAAAGGTTCACTTGGTTTAATGGCTAATATATATAAAAAAGTAAACGACGATTTAATAACTAACACTCAAAAAGATGTGTACACAGTTCCAGGTAATACTAGAGCTTTAGTAAAATCTATTCATATTTATAATGAAGGTGCAGGAGATGCTTTAGTTACAATTAAAATTAATTCAAACAGTGTAGATTATTTTTATAGTAAAAAAACTATAGCTGCAGATGCTACTCATGAATTTGTTGTTAATATATTAGTCTTACAAGAGAATGATAAGTTAAAAATGTTATCAGATATTACAGGACCAGACATAACAATTAGTTTATTAGAAACAAACAGAGAGGATTTATAATGGCTTTTAAAGAACAAGAAAGTAAATTTAGTCATGAAATTATTGACGGCAATAAAGTACCAGTAATTACACCTGAAGTATGGGCTACAGTTACTAATACTGTAACAGGTAAAGAGTATGGGTCTGATGCGGAAGCAACAGCTGATGTAGAAAACCCAGCAACAGAGACTAAAAGAGAAGACATTAAAAGAGATGTTAAAATAATAGTTAAGAATTTGCCACTAGGCGCTGAAAGTAAATAGCGTTGACTAGGCGTGAAAACTCTAGTAAATTGTGGTACAATCGCATATATACAAGTCTTGCGAACTTGCTTTTCACAACTAATTTATAAGTAAAATATGGGATTTTTTAAAAAGATAATCAGAAAAGTAACTAAACCTATTTCAAAGGTACTAGATAAAGTAGTACCTAACGAGATAAAACCATTCTTACCATACGCCGCAGCCTTTGCGCCTATGTTAGCACCAGGAATGTTTGGTGCAGGAGCTAGTGGATTAGGTAGTTTATTTGGTGGTATGAATCCAATTGCAAGTAGAGCATTATTGGGCGGCGGTTTAAATTCACTTGCTCAATTATCTCAAGAAGGTAATGAAGGAGATCTTAATTTAATGTCAGCAGGATTAGGAGCTTTGTCAGGAGCTATGACTGCTCCAAAAGCAGACTATGCAACAAATTTAAGCAGTGTACCTTATAAAGATGTAATGACAGACACTGTTATTAAACCAGGATTTTTAGAAAGAACTGGTGCAAAAGGAATGGATTTTTTAAGTAAGGGTAGTGACATATTTAGAGCAGGTACAGGATCTAATTTAGGTTTAAATATGGATACTCTGAAAGCAGCAGCCTTACCAGCATCAATAGCCATGGGAGACGCAATGGCTGCTGAATCAAAATTAGCTATGAGAGAATATGAAGATGCTATGAGACTTTATAATCAAGAACAAGATTCAATGATGGATATTCCAGGTAGATCATCTATTTTTTTAAAAGCGTTTAGAAACTATGGTATTGATGAAGATACAATTGAATCAAAAATGAATGAGCTAGGTTTAAATTATAGTTTAAGAAATGGTGGTAGAGTAGGTTTAGCTTTTGGTGGTATACCAGCAGCTGTACAAAATGTTAAAGATAAACAATTAGCATCAAATTTAGAAACAGCACAAGGCATGGAAATGCCTATAGAAGATTTAGTACAAGAATTTATAGAACTTAAAAAAAGAAAACCTAATGACTATGATGAATTAATGGATTTCTACAGACAAAAATATGGTACAGGAAGTCAGACATCTTCTATGACAGAAGAAATGACAGAGTCTTTTACAGAAGAAGCAGCAGATGGTGGTATGATGGGTAGAAAACCTTTTGTATCTGGTGGTTTTGGTAGAGGTATAAAATCTTTAATGGGTATGGGTGATGAAGTTGTAGATATTTCTAAACAAAAAGAAGTATTTAGAGATGGTCCTATTACAGCAAAATTTATGGAAACTGTTGATGATACAGTTATTGAACCTGCTATAAGATCTAGAGATATGGGTGGTCCTGGTGGCTATGGTATGTACAAAGATCTAGCTGAAATGCCTGCGGGCTTACAAGCTGCGGAACTAATTAGTAGAATTAAAAAACCAGGTGGTGGAATTGATTATGAAGCTGCTGAATTATTTATTGGTAAAAAATTAAGAGGCAACGAAACAATTGATGAATTAATTGCTATGATAGTCAAGCCTCAACGTATACAAAAAGCAGCCTACGGTGGTATTATGAACTATAATATGGGTGGAAGTGTACTGCCAAATGGTATAGAAATGGATTATAGAGGTGGAGGATTTATTCCTATGGGATCTAAAGAGAGAGCCGATGACGTCCCAGCGAGAGTAAGTAAAAATGAATTTGTAATGACTGCTGATGCAGTAAGAGCAGCAGGTGGTGGAAGTGTTAATAAGGGAGCAAAAAAAATGTATGAATTAATGAACAACCTAGAGGCAAGAGCATAATGGCAGTAACAGAAACAAGGCAACTCGTAAACCCAACACTAGAAGCATCACTTACAGGTTTTCTTACAAAATTAGATCCACTTGGTGGACAAAAAATTGACACATCAGTATACGCTCCACAAGTAGCAGGTAGAAATACTTTACAAACAGGAGCAGAAACAGCCGCGGCTGGTTTAGGAAGTCTAACAGGTACAGGAGCGGGGCCCGCTGATCAAGCTGGTTCTATTGCTTCTTACATGTCACCATATCAACAACAAGTTATGGATGCATCACTTGCAGAGTTTGACAGAAATGCGGCTATAGATCAAAATTCTTTAAGAGATGCAGCAATCTCTAGAGGTGCATATGGTGGTGGTAGAGAAGGTGTTATGCAAGCTGAAGCATTAAGAGGTAGCAGAATGGATAGAGCACAACTACAAGCACAATTATTAAATCAAGGATTTATGCAAGCACAGACTGCTAGAGCAGGTGATCTTGCAGCTCAACAAGGATTAGGTACTTACCAACAACAGTTAGGTAATGCACAACAAGGATTTGATCAAGCTCAATTAGATGCAACACAAATTGCAAACAGAGAAGCAGAGTTTGAAGACTTTACAAGACTAGGTTTAGTTGGACAACAACTAGCACAAATACAACCAGGAGCCTTCGCTTCACAAACTGTAGGTTATGCACCCCCAGCAGCACCAGCAAGTCCTATGACTAGCTTCCTAACAGGAGCAGCAGGTGGCGCGGGTATTATGGGCAAATTAGGACTGTTCGGATAATGAGTAGAATTTTAAGAAGACCTATGTTTAGAGGCGGTGGATCTGTTGATAGTTATGGAACAGGTATCGCAGCACCATTAGTACCCGGCTATAGAATGGGTGGAAATGTTAGAGGTGGTATAGTAGATCTACCTGGTGGTTATAATTTAACCGCTAATGAAAGAGCTTTATTTAGTGCATCAGATATGGCAGCAATGAGTAATAGTGGTGTTACAAAAGGTATGGATTTACTTAAAAGAAATCAAGCAATAACATCAGGTGCAGTTCCATTTACATCTAAAAATATTCCAGGAGTTGTTGAAGAAGATAAAACTGTAACTACAACTGATGATGGAAAAAGTGAAGAAGTACAAACATCAGCAGATATAGCAAATGATTTTGATAATTTATTTGGAGAAAAAGATACAATTACAACAGATAGTGAAGGTAATCAAACTTATGATATAGCAGAACCAAGTCCATTAGTAAAATTAAATTTAGGATTAATTACTAAAAAAGAATTTGCAGAAGAAACAAGAAAAAATGAACTTGAAGAAATACAAAAAAAACTAGATGCTGAAGATGGTTCAGTAGCTGGGGGTGGAGCTGACATGAGTAAAAAATCAATAGAAGTTCAAGAACCAAGCGCTGGTAATGAACCAAATTTAGAAGATACAGAAGCATCATTAGCAATAGATCCTAAAGATGCAATTGCTGCTAATCAAAAATTGTTTGCTGAATTATTGGGTGCAGACAAAGCAAGAGGTCAAGACATCGGTGACATGTTATTAAGATTTTCTGGTTCACAAGGTAATACTGTAGGTGAAAAATTCCAAAACTACACTAGAGCAGAGTCAGCAGCTGGTCCAAGTAGAAGTGAAAAAATTAAACAAACAGCAGCAGGTCTAGCTATTAATGATTACGTTGCAGGTAAAAGATCTGCAGAACAAATAGATAAACTTATGAGAGTAGAAGATTATCGAGCAAAATTAAAAACAGATCAATTTAAAGTAAATCCAAGTAAAGATAGTTGGAGAGAAAGTTTAGATAAAACTGTTTTAAAATATGGTGGTAAAGAAGGTAAGTCAGACAGTGTAGGTATTATTGCTGAAACTCTTAAATTCTTTGAACCAGGTCAAAAAGTATTTAGAGAAGATAATGTTAATCCTAAAAATTTAGACATAGGTGATTTAGAAATTGGTATTACTATTGTTACTTTAAAAAATGGATCTAAACGAATTATTAAGAAAACAGGTGAAGGCGAAAACGATTTCGTAGATTTAACTAGTAAATACCCAGTTTAAGGAGGTTAAGTAATGGCTACTCTCGACGAAATATTTGCGGGTCAAGACACATCTTCTTCTAGATCATCAGGAGATGATTTTAATTTTGGTAGTGAAGACTCTGCTTGGTATACATCAATGGCAGCAGCCATTCCCTCTGGTATATTTAATATTTTTGAAGGTGTAGCAACACTAGGTGCAACACTATTAGATTTAGGTGTAGATAAAGATAGAGCAGAAGCAGTAGAAGATTTCTTTGATAAAATAAATCCTTTTGATGAAGCAGCAAACGCAACAGCTGCTGGTAAAATTACAGAACTAATTGTTAACCTTGGTGTACCAGGGGTGCCTGCATTTAACATGGCATCTGGTTTAGCTAAAGCAACTAAAGCAGCAAAACAATCTGGTAAATATTTAAGCACAATGGAAAAAGCTAGAAGAATTGGTAAAGGTTCTTTAGCAACAGGTGTATCTGATGCAATTTTTATAGGAGATGTAGAAGGAGCAGGAACATTTGGAGATTTTATGGGTGGTCCTACTCAACTAGATAGAGATTCGGGATCTCCTTATTCGGAAATATTAAATAGAATAAAGTTTGGTGTTGAAGGTGTAGGTTTTGCTGGAGCTATTGGTGGTATAGGTATGGGTGTTTCTCAATTAAGAAATCAAACAGGCACTGGTAAAGTTATATCAGGTAAAATGAATAAACTTCTTGAAACTATTTCTAAAGGAATAAGATCTAGAAGTGGTCAAGATGTAGATCAATTTTTAATAAACAACGCTAGACGTGGTGATATAGATGCAGACTTATTAGAAGCTGTAGTTTTAAAAGATACAATAGAAGGTGTTACTAAAGATGTTGCTAGAAAATATAACAAGGTAGCAGGTAATAAAATTGCAGAACCTAAATTACAAAACCAAATGATGACTGAACTAAATGATCTTTTAACATCTGGTACAGGTAAAGGTGGTAGAATGATTCCAATGTTTGATGAAGTAGCAGAAGTAGCAATAGATAATACTACAGGATACGCATTTAAAAATGGTGAAGGTGTTTTAAAAGATTTATCTAAAACATTACCCTTACCTAAACAAGTTAAAATACAAGATCCTGTTACAGGAAAAGAAATAATGCAAAATGTTAAAACAGGTAAGACAAATATGAAAGTAGGTATTGAACCTATGGATCCTGAAAAAGTAAAAGCATTAGGTAAAAAATTTATTAAAGAATACAAAGCAACAGCACCACAAGTTAGAAGTTTATTTAATGCAATGACTTCTGGTAGAGATAAATTTGGACAACAACTTACAGCAATAGGTAGAAGATTAGATCCTGATTCTTTTGTAAAATTTAGAGAAGCAGTAGAGGAATCTTTAACTAATGTTGTTGATAGAGGTTATCAAGTATTTAGAAATAATAAAAATCAATTTACCACAGCTATAAATTATCCACCTACTAAACAATTGTTAAAAAAAACAATGAACTACTACAAAAAAGTTGCTAAACAAAAAGGATTTAAACTTGGTAATAATTCTGGAGAAATAGGTGATGATGTATTTGAAAGATTAGTTAGAGAAACATGGGAGAGTGCTTCACAAGACAGAGGTTTTATTACTGCATCAAGTGTTAGACCAGGTACAGTTAAGTTTGGAAGTTTACCTAAATTTTTTAAAGCATCTGTTGCTGATGATTTAGCTACAGCAGACAAGTCGTTTATTGAAACAGTAACTACTAATTTAGATGAAGTTACTGGTATGGATAGAAAAATTATAGAAAGATTACTTGGTAAAACTAAAAATCCTATGGATACTTTAGTAGATGGTATTAGTAATTTATCTGCACAAGTTAGAAACAGTGAAGCTTTTGATAACATGGTTATTAAAAGTAATTTAAGAAAAGGAGAATATGATAAATGGCTAGCAGCAGGTGGCGCAAAATCAGGACTACCAGAACCTCAACTACCTTTTTTATTTGACAACACTGGTCAAGCTCAAAAATATGCAGGCGGTGGAGCATCAGACTTTGCACAAATAGTACCACTACAAGGAGATGCAGCTAGAAAAATAGATAGATTTGTAGATCCTAAACTATCTTTAAAAGGTGTAGATGATGTAGAGCAAGCTAAAATTAATGCAGCAAAAGAACTTGCAGAAACACAGGGTCTAGCTGTACAAAAAATTATAAATCCAATAGCAGGTAAGGTTGCTTTAAAAGATGTGGCTGAAGCATTTACAAAGACTGAAGAAAGCATGAAAGGTATTGGTGCAATGATATATAACAATTTAGTTTTATATCCTAAAGGTACATCACAAATGGCTAAAACAATTCTTGCACCCTTTACTCACGTTAGAAACTTTATTAGTGCAACAGCATTTGCCGGTGCTAATGGTATCTTACCTTTTGGTAATATAAAAGATGTTAAGGCAGCATTCACAGCGCTTCAAGCAGCGGGACCAGGGATGAAACAATCTAATGAATTCTATCAAGAATTATTAAGACTAGGTGTAGTTAACTCTAACGTTAGATTAAAACAAGTACAGGATCTTTTAAAAGATGCAAACTTTGGATCTATTTTAAATAATAAAAATAGTGACTGGGCATTAAACAAATTAATGAAAAGATTTAATAAAATTAAAAAAGGTGCGGAAGATTATTACACAGCAGAAGATGACTTTTGGAAAATATTTACATTCCTAGGTGAGAAATCTAGAATTAAAGAAGCTTATAGAAATTCAGGATTAAGATTAGGTCAAGAGTTTACTGACATGAATGGTGTTAAAAGATTATTTAATGACAGAACTTTAAATGAATTATCAGCAGACCTTGTTAGAAATAATGTACCTAACTATTCTTATGTATCAGATTTTGTAAAAGGTTTAAGAAAATTTCCGCTTGGAAACTTTGTAGCTTTTCCAGCAGAAATTATGAGAACAGGTATGAACATAATTGATACTGCATTAAAAGAAATTAGATACACTATTAAGGTAGGTGATAAAACTTTAAAACCTTTAGCTGCTAGAGGTAGACAAAGATTAATGGGTATGGCTATTACGACAGCTGCAATACCACTAGGTACAATTGAAGCAACAAAAACTCTTTATGACATATCAGATGAAGAAGTAAATGCTATGAAAAGATATGTAGCTGACTGGTCTAAAAATTCTGTGTTAATTCCATTTAAAGATGAAGATGGTAATATGCAGTACATAGATTTTTCACACTTAAATGCATATGATACTTTAACAAGACCAATACAAACAGTACTTAATAAAATAGAAGAAGGTAGAGCTGACGAAGATGGTATTATAGATGATGCTGTATTAGGTTTAATAGAATCTACTAAAGAATTGTTAAGTCCATTTGTAAGTGAATCTATTTGGACTGAAGCGTTGCAAGATGTAGCTCCTATTTTAGGTAGAGATGGTACAGACTCTGAAGGTAGAAGAGTTTGGAATGAACAAGATAGTATTGGAGATAAATTATACAAAGCTGTAGCTCATTTGGTCGAAGCACAAGCTCCTCTTAACTGGAAACAATTACAAAGACTAGGTATATCTATGATGCCAGTAGATTCTAAAGGTAGTTTTGATGAAAGAGGTAATCAATACGAACTAGGTAATGAAGCATTAGGTATTGCAGGATTAAGAAGAGTAGATGTAGATCCTAATAAATCTTTTAATTATAAAGTTACAGAATACAAAACAGGTGTAAGGGATTCTAGAAATTTATTTACAGCCGCTACATTAAAAGGTGGTATAGTTACACCTAAAGAAATTGTTGATGCATATATTAATGCCAATAGAGCATTATATGGAGTTAATAGATCTCTATATCAAGACATAGAAGCTGCTAAAGTTTTAGGTATGAGTCCTGACAAAATAAGATCTGACATGGAGAGAAGAGGTGAAAGAAATGCATTTAGATCATTAGATGAAGGTGAGTTTAGACCTTTAACTATTTCTGATGATTTAAGAAAAATATTTAGAACAAGAGCAGCTGAAATTGGACAAGCAGATCCTTTTGAAGCAGCAAGAGATGTAATTGATAGAATAAGAGAACAATTATCTGTAGCTACTTTAAGAGGAGATTTATTTCCTGATATAGAAAATCCTTTAGATACTTCTATGGTAGAAGGCATCACAGATTTTGTTGCTAACGCAGCACTACCTAACATCAACGCTGGTTTTTTAGGCCAGGGTAATGTTACCATTCCAAACAACACGGGACTCGTATATAACGAAAACGAACCTCTCGCAAAAAGAATCGACACAATAGCTAAAGTGGATAGCTTAATTTAATCATATGGCTATAGAACCCAAAACAACTAGAGAACACATTTTATCTTTATACGGACACATTTCAGGTGTTAAGAAAAATTTAAAACATGTACACGAAGATGTAGAAAAATTGGGCGGTAAGATAGACAAGGTCTATTGGGTTCTTTTAGCAGCAGCGGGAACTGCTGCACTCTTCGCTATAGAAAAAATCATTAACTAGGAGAAAATTATGCAGCTTTCAAAACATTTTACATTAAGAGAAATGACAAATTCTATGACCGCGCAAAGAAAAGGTATAGATAACACGCCAGGGTCAGGTGAGATTAAAAGTCTAGGTGACTTATGTTATGAAGTTTTAGAACCACTACGGGCACACTTCGACAAACCTGTGACAGTCACCAGCGGATACCGAAGCGAAGCTCTTTGTGAAGCGATCGGCAGCAAAAAGACATCGCAACATGCAAAGGGCCAGGCGGTCGACCTAGAAATATTTGGCGTACCCAACATTAAGACAGCTTACTGGCTACAAAATAACGTGGACTTTGATCAATTAATTATGGAGTACTACGACAAAGATGATCCCGCAGGGGGCTGGGTCCACATATCTTATCACGAATCAAATTCAAACAGAAAACAAGTATTGACCTTTGATGGTAAAAAGTATACCGAAGGACTTCCAGACATGGAATGGAAAGACGGCAAAGTCGTAGGTTAATTTTATGAAAAATAGTTTGCTAGTGCACCAGCACTTAATCATTCGTGCTGAAGCAATCA
>Ga0181401_1000765_pt1 | contig 13070 bp, 6 predicted proteins | sample 24SPOviralmetaG_FD_130130 | JGI IMG/M metagenome (GOLD analysis project Ga0181401, IMG submission 130130) | Marine viral communities from the oligotrophic San Pedro Time Series (SPOT) site, San Pedro Channel, CA, USA - 24 SPOT_SRF_2011-07-20 | ecosystem: Environmental > Aquatic > Marine > Strait...
GGTCATTGAGGCTGTCCTCGGGTGGGCTATCAACGAGGGGTTGGTTCAGAACCGTCGATTCGACAACTCCTTTGATGGTTTGATGATACCCCTCGATGATGTTCGGACGTTCCTCAAAGTCAACACCCAACACACCACCATCAAGGACCTCTTGCACTCTTTCCATCAAGTTGGCAAGGACTACACTGGTTACGATGTCAAGTGGGAGTACAAGAGCATGGAGGCCGAGCACGACAAGTACTGGCGCGAATACGACGAGTTCGAACAGAGCATCCAGAGGGAGTGTCCTGACTACTTCGACCGCCAGCTCCTTATCAATATGCCATCTGCGCACCAGCGCCTCCAGTACTTCGGCAAGCACTTCCACTACATCGAGGACCAGCACAAAGTGCTTCACTACCAGGATCTCCGCATGACCCGTCCAGATGGTACGCTCGTGTCGGAGCGCAACTTGCTGTGGAGTTCGTCGAAGGACTTCATGAGCACGTTCGGACATCTGCCGTCTGGTCTACTGAACGACAAAGGGATTGATCAGCCGCTCGCCAAGCTGTGGTTCGAAAGCAAGGACCGCAGCCAGTACGCCAAAGTCGACGCGTTCCCCTACGCGGGTGTCTATGACGAGGAGCGCTCTGATGTTGGCAACGTGTTCAACACCTTCGCGGGGTATCCTAAAGATGTTTGGGACAACCCCAGTGACACGGAGTTCTCGGAAGCCGACATGTGGAAGCAAATCGGCCCTTACGTGCAGCTCGCGTCCCACCTGGCGGGTGCGAAGTGCTACGACGCCCAGGGTCTGTTTCCTCGAACTCTCGAAGAGTACCCCGAAGCGGACCGCATCCAAGTGGAGCTGCTCTTGTACTTCCTCGGCCACCGCATCGCCCACCCGGAACAGCCCCGCCTGCCCTACTACGTGTGCATCCAGTCGGAATGCGGTGTCGGCAAGAACTCCATAATGGAGCCTCTGTCGCGTCTGGTGGGACAGACCCACTACAAGTGCTCGTCGAACATGGAAGACTACTGCGGTTCCCATGCGGAGGGCTTGATGTCGAAGATCATTGCGGTGCTCAACGAAGCGGACATTTCCTCCACCGCCAAGGTCACCAGCCGCTTCAAGGAGTTCATCACTGAAGACCAGCAGACGAGCAACGCCAAGTTCATGCGCCCCTTCGACTACGCGGTCTGGGCGGCCATCGTCGTGCTGACCAACAGCAAGGTGCCCATGCGCATCGAACCCATGAACCGGGAGCGCCGCATCATCCTGTTCGAGAGCAACAACTTCACTGCACGCCGCTGGGGGAATGATATCTGGTCGTTCCTGCACAGCCGTTTCCGCTCGCTCCCCTTCTTGCGAGCCCTCCGCCAGTTCTTCACCACCCGGGATTACAACGGGTTCGACTTCCGCAAAGCCCGTGCGGCCAACCTGAAGCTGCCGGCGTACACCCAGCTCGCCATGCACTTCACCCCGGTGGAGGTCATGTTCGTGCGCAACTACATCGAGTCCGGCCAGTTCTCCATGAACCGCCTCACCGAAGAGAACCCCCGGTTCTGGACCATGAACGGTTGGGACTCCAATGTGACGGTGAAGGCAAAGGATTTCCACGAGTTGTCCAAGGTGTATTACAAGGAGGTCAACCTCACCTCTGCGGCTACGGAGCGCTCCTTCCATGCTTTCAACCAGAAGATTGAGGCTCTGACGGGCATTGACAAGGTGATGGTGGACCGGACGGTTCACTTCCGCCTGAACCCTTGTGAGGTGTACCGCGACCTCCTCTCCAAGTGCCTGGTGGACTCGGATTCAGTGGACCCCGAACTGCTGGTCGACCTACACACGGAGTCAGACCCCAAGTGTGAATCTCTGAATGCCTTGGACATCAAAGACATTCTGAAGTTCTACGAGTAGAAATGCAGCTAGATTGGCGTTTTTGAGAAAAAAGCGGTGTAGAATTTCAAAAAGATTCTAACGGTTTCTTTTTTTATTATTTTTTGAGTTACTCTTTTTGCAGAAATAGCTGTTTTGTATGTCAATAAAATATATATAGCATAATATCTCATAACCTAAAGCGTACCAACAAAAAACTAACCAGTCCAGAATATATGCCCTTAGCCCGGTTCAAAACATGCACACGTGTAAGAGGTGTAACAGGGGTCATCCCCTCTGCACATCCCGTAAGACCACTCCGTGTCCGATTTGCCCAGGATCTCTGCTCACACCACCCATACACGCCTCCCCCAAGTCCTACATCAGCGAGAGAGATCTCGTCGATGACCGCATTTACTGGCCCGTCTACACATGCACCGACTATGAGATCACCTCTCAAGAGCGACGCAGACGTTCCTTCGTACGGTGCAAAGTCTGCTTTCAGGTCTCTCGCAAAAGCCACCGACACCACAACGAACCCTGTACCCGGATCCACGAGGACATGCTCAAGCACCGGAAACTGTTTTGCCCGTGTCTTCGGCTTGTTTCGGGGGTGCATTGATGTCGTAGACAAAGACGCACCCCTTGGGGGGTCGGTACACGCGGAAGACGGGCTTGTTGCTTAGGGCTGGGATGGGGATGGGCTTGCGTGGATCCGGGGCAGAGGGATCTTCGGTGACATTAGGTTGGTAAGGCATGATAAGCTAGAGATGGGAGTGTTTTTTTTTGATTATAGGTATACACTTTATTGAATGTCATTTGAACGCACTAAAGAAACCTTTATTCCGACATGTCAGTCGATACACCGGAGGCCTCGTGCATGGTCTTGACCAACTCTTCCTTCAGCTTGGCTTCAGACGTCATGAGCTGCTGGTGCACATTGTTGCAATGGTTGAACAGAGAGGTTGCCGTTCTCTGGTAATAGTGCATCGTCTCGTTGAGCTCCAGTTCGAACCCATCGCGCTCCTTGGTGACAGCGGCGAGTGCCTCGTTCGCTTTCTGCAACTTTTGTTGCAAGAGGTAAAATTCCAACTCATGTTTTGCACGCTCGCACTTCAGCTTGTCGATCTGTGCATTCATGTTCAAGATCATGTCACTGTCCGTCTTCGCCAGTTGTTGCAAAGTTTCGATGGTATCGTCCTTCGCACGCATCTTCTCGGTTTTTTCGAGTAGCTCCTTGTTCAGAGCTTCTACCAGTTCGGCGGAGATGAGCGTGTGGGTCTTGTCATCAAACTTGGTGTCAATCTCCGCGTCGTCAGTAGTCCCCAGCAACTTCCGGATAATTTCCTGCTCTTCCCGCTCCTCCTCTGAGTCGTAATCCTTGTCTTCGAAGTTATCCTCACCCTCATAGGGATTGTCAGTTTCAGGGACATGGTATACGCGCGATGTGAATGAGGATTTGCATTCGCAACGGTAAATTTCGTTTAGAAGCTGTTTCCTTGATATGGTCGCAGAACACTTGGTGCACTGGTACCTCAAAATCGGCTTCAAAATCGGCTTGTAGAGCATTACTTTTAGCATTTTGTTTTTGGGTGTTGTTCGGAGTGATTGAATTGGGAAATGAGAGATGCTGCAGAAATGTAATCGCCCGTGACATGTCGTTGACGTGGCACATGTCGTTGACGTGGCACATGTCGTTGACGTGGCACATGTCGTTGACGTGGCACATGTCGTTGACATCATACCCGGAAATGGACACGCCCCGAATCTCATTCCACAATTTTCAATGGAGGAAGAAGACCACAACTGCGATGCGGATGAGGAGGTCACCGTCCACAAGCGGTCCCTTGCAGCTCCGTACGTGAGACTGTGCCGGGAGGTCATGCGACACAGCGAGTCCACTGTTCCGGGAGATGCCTTCAGCGAATGGACCATGCAGTTGCACACCCGCGGACTCGGCAACGACGTGTGCGTGTGCGGCAAAAAGCATATCGTGGAGTTGAATTCGCTGGAGAACCGTGTCAACTCGCAGGTGTTGTACCCAGTGGGGTCTTCGTGCGTGAAGTACTTTTCCGAGGAACTGGTCGAGGAGTGGAAAGCTATGCGCAGCACCTTCATGCGCGAACGAGCAGCCCGCATCAAAGCGTTGCGCTTGGGGTTCGGTAAGTACGCCTCCAAAACGTACGAGGAGGTTGGGGAGCAGGATCCATTCTACGCCCAGTGGCTGATGTCCCTGTCCAAGTTCGCGACGAACCCAGCCAACGACACCTACCACCCAGACAATACGGAGATACACAGGCTTCTGCAAAAGGGCATCGACGCGTCAACGAAGAAGAAGTCGAAGTGCATGCTAATACTTGATAAATAACACCTATAATCTTTACGAACTAATCGACAGCTGCACACGGCCGGTACTGGAGGAGCAGGATAGGAAGGTAGCGGTCTCGTAGATCACATGCAATTCGTCGGTTTCTGAAGCTGACCCGACGGGCCAAACAGTCAGTTTGGGATTTGATAGCTCACGGAAAGCGACCACATTGGTCAGCTCCGTACCATGGTCCAAGCCGAAATCAATCTTGTACACATGATGCATGCCAGCCACACCATAAGCTACAGGGGACCCATCCCCATTGCGCCCATCTAGACTCCAACGCCCAAAAGTCTGCACGAACGAACCGGGCACGTCCATGACAGTGGTGTTGTTGAATGTGAGCCGGAAGTGGGCGATTTCTTTGGGGACACGTTTTGTTTTACAAGCAGCAACAGAAGTTGGCGCAGCACGATCAACGAGGATCACATACATAGCCCTCACAGCTTCGTTTTCTTTCAATTCGATAGTTTGTCCAGCAGAGTGTCTCTCACTAGTACTAACTGCGCTTCCTGACTTCAGTTCTTTTACTGCTTCTGTCTTGGAAATCTGTACCACACGACTGAGCAACCCATCACCGTAATTTTTAGACACAATCTCGTTCATCTGGGGCTCGTCCAGCTGTCTGTAGTGGCACAACAGACGGGTCGATGAGAGATCGCTATCTTTTTTCGGTTCAAGTGTAGTAAAAACAGCACCTTTCATAATCCACTTACAATCAGACAGAGTGACCTCCACCCGGTGCGGCTCTTCGAAGTTGGTCAGGATACCATACCGCTCACAACTCTGGGTGAAGTAGAAAGGCAAGAACAGCTGCGCAGAAAAGTTTTTGTTGTTGGGGATGTCCATGCCCATGTAACAAGCCCTGGAGAGGGCTTCGCGTGTCGCCGCGGGCATACTAGAGTACCGAGCGAGAATCTGGTACTTGTCAAGACGTTCGATGATGCGCCCTGAAGTAGTGAGGCGAATGTTGTCAATGCAGTCGAGGATGCCCAGGGCAGTGGTCGTGTCGGTCCCTCCAATAGAGGACAGACTCACGTTGCCGGAGATAGTGTGGGAATGGGCCCCCGTAGCTGTATGATCATATTCATTACTAGCGTCACTATGGTCATGGGTACCACCACCAACAACAGTGGCACCACTAGCAATACTGGCACTAGACGAGGTGGTGGCGCCGTCAGACATATCCAGCTGACCAAAGGACATGTTCAGCCACATTCCCTGACAGACCCCATTCTTGGCCACGTCGAACGAGAACGTCTTGTTGGCACCCACGGTGCCGGAGGAGCGGTCGATATTGAGGATTTGCATCGCGTGAGGGACTGTGAGACGGTTGGTCTCATTGTACACCCACGGGTTCTTGGTGGTGGACTCATTGATGGTGGCGACGACGGCCGACGACTGGTTGGAAGTGAGAATGGGGTTGGACATGGTTCAAGACGTTGTAGATAATGTCTGTTTGGGCTAAAAAAACGGGTTATGTATTCTTGTACAAGATAATTTTATTGCGGTACTTCTCCACCTGACTGATCGGGATTTTGATGTATCCCAGAACCGGGGTGTTGGCGGGCAGATTCCCGTAGAGGGTAGCAACCATGCCCGCAGCCACACCCAGTGCAGCAGTAGCTATTGTACGTCCCCCCGTTGGGCCCATGAGTTCGGCATAGTCCTGGTCACTCAGGAACACGTTTGTATCGAGTAAAACGGTGGGAGGAGTCGAAACAAATTCCGACTCGCTCAGATTCTGAGCAAAGTCCTTTAACGTAGTAAAAGGCACCACGGGGTTGAAATACATCTCGTCCATACTCGCATATTTTTTGGTAATGTATTTTCTCAATCCACCTCGCATGTGACCAGTCTTACCATTCACCAATTTTAGCACGGCCATTTGTGTTTTGGATTCTATCGTAGAAACCCCCAATGCTCCGTATGCGCTAGCGACTGCACCACTCATCATTTTGGCAATCGGAGCGAGATACGCTTGGGCATTAGCAAACTTAGCAGCAGCTTCTGCTATTAGGGCTTTCTTTTGTGCACTATGTATTAGGTTTCGGAACGTAGCTTGTTTGATCGGACTGAGATTTTGAAAAGCGTTGGTTGCTGTGACGACGGGACCAAAACCCGCACGGGCGAACGCACCACCTGGGCCCATAAGCAACAACTGATCCACCGCACAACCAAGCAAAAACGATGCACCGGCAAGGACCATATAACCTTCGGCGGCATCCGATTCCATTGAAGCGTGGAGTTTCTTGAATTCCTCTGTGACCTCGGGACTGTTCGCCAGCTTCTGGAGTGCTTCTTTCAATTTTGGGTACGGTGGCAGTACGATTTGGGCATCCACGTAACGAGCCACCGTTGTCTGGTCTCTGGACAAAGTGCGTACTGTTTGGGAAGTCAAGGTGTTGTTTTCAACTACGTACACATTCCCCTGAGCCACGGACCAGATACCGTATGCCTCAACAAGCTGATTATAATGCACACGAGAGAACAAGTTGAAGACCGGTACATTTGCAGTCACGGTCTTGGGTGACTGGTCTGAGACATTCACTCCCTTGTACAAAAGCATGTACGCTGTATTGTTGGTGTTCCGGTTGATGACAAACTTGACGTTCTGCCTGCCCAGTTTTACGGCGAGCATGTAGGCAAGAGTGGCACCCACACCCTCTCCGTACAGGCAAACAAGTGTATCATCATCTATGTCTTCGCGAACCAGGTTGTACACCTGAGTGAACAGCTCCATATTGTGTTCGGTCGTCACCATACGGTAGTCATTGTCAGCTGGCAGGAATGCAACAGGCTTGTTGGCACCGTTGGAGTTGTACCCCTCCAGTTCGGTAATACAAATGTAGACAGCACTGGTTTGCTGTGATACTAGCTCCTCGTTTTTGTTGGTGTCGGGGATCGCTGTTGTGACCCGTAGATGGTGAGCTTCAGCCCCTACAGAAGTCCCCAAGTAACCACCAGCACCACCAAGATCTGTAGTTTTCTTCATTGAATAATAACTTGATTCAGCCTTGTCGGCAATCAGCTGTTCTCCGACCAGTATGTCAAGCCTCGTGATCTTCTCACCGTCTTCGTACCTCCCCGATTCGAGGTAACCATCATAAGACACGGTTGCATCCGACACACCATCGAGGTGGTTGGTAGCACCCGCGACACCAATAGCAGCTACCAGCACAGCACCACCCAATGCCCGTCGGGATATACTGCCGGATATGCTGCCGGAGCGGGTAGTGACACTACCAGTACCCGCACCTTCTCCTTCCAGCAATGGATCAGTCTCAAGAGTGCCACCCGGGTTTTCGGACGGTGTTTCCCCAAACTCATCGGTTAAATTGGTCTCTTCGACATCATCGAGCAGTCCGGTGGTTTCGTCAACACCATCTCCGCCACCCTCACCACCTTCACCCTCGCCACCATCTCCGCCACCATCTCCGCCACCTTCTCCTGCAGCACCTTCTTCCGCGGCACCTTCTCCTGCAGCACCTTCTCCCGCAGCACCTTCTCCTGCAGCACCTTCTCCCGCAGCACCTTCTTCCGCAGCACTTTCGAGTGTAGCATATTGTTCCTCGGCAAAACCCTGAAATTCCTCTAAGAACTCCCGAAACTTAAGATCCAGCTCTTCACTCCCCTCCAATATGTCACTGAATAGGTTCGGCACAGTGGTCGTCGTTGCGGGACCCTCCCTTTGGAAGATGATCCTCTCAGCTTCTGCCATCACCTCTTCGTACGACATCTCTTTGGAAACGTTAGCCACCGGACCATTGTTTATCAAATCCTGCATCGATTGCATGAGCTCATCGTACTCAACATCACCTGTCCGCAAAAACTGATTGACCTCTGCAATGGTCTGTTGGTGGACAGCCTCGTCAGGTGCCACTCGAGCGGACCTCGGAGCCCGCAACGCTCGTCGGGCTGAGCGCGCTGCCGATCTGGCTGCAGCAGTGCCTCTGCCAGCGCGTAGAGATGCTTCCTGCAAGGCCTTGCGGGTACCAGCGAGTGTACTCCCAACCTTTCCTCGAATGATCGAACCGAGTCCGCTGTAAATACCCAGCGCCGCATTGGCGACGAAGAACACGGTGTCCATGACGGCTTCGTGCGAACTGTAGTTCAGAGCGTGTTCGGCGACATTACGTCCCTCAATAGCATCCATCACCAACCCAATCCCAAGTGTGGACACCGCACGGAACGCAGTGATGCCAATGATACGAAGGAGCTCTTCCCCGGTGTAGTTGTAGTCACCGACTACCCACGGATCAGTCTGGTCACCCCTCGGGAGCACTGTGTTGTACGCGACATCGTCGGTGCCATGTGCAGTATACGCACCGTAGTTCTGATCGTAACCTCTGAGCGGGTTGTTGTAATCGATCTGGTTCCCCTTGAAATCTGTAGGTGGGTCTATTCCGGACACTGCAAACGTTTCGGGTCGAAACTCGAGGTGGATGGTGTTCTCCACGATCTCGCGACCTCCCCGGGTTCGCTGCACATGGTACACCTCATAGCCGCTGTTGTAGCGATAGGCACCGTGCGTGGACCCGTTGACCGTGTACTTGTACGACAGATTTTTCTTGGCATCCCACCCTGCCAAACGGTGAGGGAGGTAATCCACACCACCGGGCGTCTGATCGACATCACCCCCTCCGTGCGTACGGGTCATGTCACCCGAGGTCTCGATCTGCACCTCTTGGAGAATGTCCTCACCCTGCGAGATCAGGTAAGTGCCGGGGTACTTGCGGTTCATTCGTGGTTTGAACTCCCCCGCGTTGAGATCCCAGTCATGGACCACCCACCTCTGCACCTCTACACCGTCTTTCTCACCGACAGTCAGCTTCTTGATCCATCGGCCATACTCATCCGCCGCCAGCTTCGACTTCTGTTCCTCGAAGGCTTGGCGGTACTGTTCCTGTTGGTTGCTGCGTTTCTCCGCTTCCGACGCCGTCCGAATCGTCAGCAGAGAGATCTCGTCATTGTAGTTCCGATACTGCTCGTTCCGGATGTTCTTGAGGTTGGGGATGTCTTCTGTGACCACAAAGGACTCCCCTCGGGACCGGTCAAAGATGGTGATGCGGTATGAGCTCCCGAACCCAGCTACCTTCAGCGAACTCGCCGTGCGCAACTCCGGGAGCTCCAGCGAGGAGTACCGACCTTCCAGGAGTACCGGAGTCACCTGTCCTCCGTAGTTGGTGTCACGGTACAGGGTCACCAGCGGGGTGTCCGTCATCTCTAACGCATCAAGGAATGTCTGTTGGAGCACCTGCAACTCGTCCTCCGGGACTTCGGTCGGGTTCACTGTCTCTGTGTACGCGTTGATGAATGCAGTGTGCACATCGTCCCGTATGCTCTCGGTGTAGTTAGCTGATAGTTGTGTCCAAGCGGCCTCTGCGTCTTCGAGTGTTGTCATGGGTGTGAGGGTGATCGTAGTGGTTGGTTTGACCACCTAGTTGTCTTTTTTTTTACGTCCAGAACTGGATGGGGTCCAGTCCGGTGAATCTATCGTCTTCGGTGACAGTATTGTTGCCGATTGAATTGCCTTCTACACCAGTCAATACGTTGCTGTGTAAAAAGACATTTCCAGTTGACGCCTCCACTATAATCGCTCTGAACCCATCGTTGCTAAATACAGGACAAGCAAACCGCAGGTCAGTAGATGGTCTATATCCGGAAGGCAGTGTAAGAAGGTGGGTGTTTGTGTTACCCGTCCCACGTTGTACAAGCCCTTTCAAGCTACACAACCGTCGGGTTCCTACCTCTAACACGGTCAGCTTCACTGGGTCGCTTACATTCACGTTCGGCTGCAGTACAAGCTTTGGATTGCCGATTGATGTGGTGGCTGCCACGTCAATGTCGAAAACAGTGGGTGAAACCTGTGCTTGCAGGGCTGTCACGTCTGTTTGCAGTTGATTCAACCGTGCAAAGAGTCCACCCGATTGAGTACCTGTCCCGTCGTCTCGGGTGATGTCCTTGTTTGCTTTCAGCTCTATCTGTGACATGGTGCTGGTGCAGTCCACGGTGAACTCATTGGGTACCGGGTTCTGCTCACTGTCGACACGCTCTGCCACCTCCGGGAGCGTCGCATTCTTTACTTTGGTCATCCATGCAGAAAAGCCCGTGAGAGATGACCCCGCAGGTATTGAGTTGATGTTTGCCGGAATAAACAGACACAGTGCCATAAGGGTACGCGCGCGGATATATTGGGGTTGTTGAAACAGAATCTCCAAATTTGGCCCCGTTGCAATGGTGCACTCCAGTTTGTCGGGGCGGGTGTCTGCTGTCACCGTGAGCTGGGCCTTCTCGTCTTGTGTCATTTGGGTCTTGATGTAGTTGAACAGCTCGAACAGGGAGTAGCCCCCCGTCTTCACGGGTATGGTGACCGTTTTTGTGGTGGGGACACCACCCACTGTGAAGTTGTACACGAACTGGTCGTTGGCATTTGCCACAACGTTGTACTTGTTCTGGTTGGGCTCGGCCGCCTCGTATGGCCAATTGCGAAACTTCCAGACGTGCTTGTTCTCTGTTATGGTGATGGGGTTTTTGAACGAGTGGCCCAGTTCGTGCTGTCGGAGTCGAGGATTGGTGAAATCGACTGCCCCGGGCGTGGGGGTCTGGTTCGGGTCGGCGGTCTGCTTTTCCCCGTACAACCTGATGGGTTCGAATCTGCTGTTCCACTCTGGCCATGTTGTACGGTGCGATGTGAAGTCTGCCTGCAAATCCCCCACTGCCGGGTTTGCATTAGGCAGGCCCTGACTGCATAACTCGATGACATATTTATGGAACCTCCCGCTCAACTGCCCGCTGTTCATGCACCAGTTGCGAGTGGCGAGTGGCTGCAGGTCGCAGCCATTCGGGGACAGCGTAGGGTTGGTCATCGTGTTCCAGTCTGTCTCTTTCATGTTCCCCGAGGTGAGGAAGGGCACGCTGTACAACCCCCGCAGGCTCGGGGTCACACTGTCCTTGTACACGGAGAAATCCAAATCGCGCCCGACCATAAGAATCGGCGCGGCATCTCCACGGTCCGACTGTTCATTAACACGGAAGTCGCCCCGTTTTCCCACGGTGAACTGCAGCGAATCGAACCTGTCATGTGGGTGCTCTGTGGTATCGGATGGGAGCTGGCCTGTGTAGTCTTGTGAATCAAGCAGCGCCTTCCCCACCAGAGAGTTATACCAGTTTGTCCTGGTCCTTTGCAGCCGTGGGTAGCAGTCACTGGTTCGGGCATCGGTGATGCCCAACTCGGTATTGACTGCGGAGGCGTCCCGGTCGTTCAGGTGCAAGGTGGTGGCAGGGTCCCCCAGCATTTGCACATCTCTCTGAAACTGTACGTGTCCACTCTTGTTGTCAACCGTCGAGACACCAGTTGGCAGCACATCCGTGGTGAGCCCATATACTGTCTCCTCTGACAATGCCCGCAGACCCGAGTGTAGAGTCATCAGCGGCTTGTCGATGTAAGACACCCCACTGACTGGGTCAGTATCAAACTTGGACACCACATTTAGCCTACTGGTTGCTGGGTCGGATGGTGCAGCAGTGCTCGCTTCATGGCGGAATTCAAAGTGGGCAGTATGGTTCGCACTTGGGGTAGTATCAAAACCTTTGAACTTGGTGTGTATCAAAGATGTATTAGGGTCTCGAATAAGGATGTCTGAATTGTTGGACAAGTGGGTGCTGTTGAGGGGAACACCGGCCACTTGATAGGCACCTGGTATCGACACATCACCACCGCTCCCCAATTTCACAAGGTCTGTGCCATCTGACAGGTGCGAAGATTCGAGCGGGGTACTCCCGACCTTATAACCACCGGTAATATCCACATCGCCGTTCACAACCAGGTTCCCCATTGGTGGCGTGAGTTCTGACACTTCCAACGGTTGGCTGAAGGTGTTGATATGCTGGAAGGTGTTCGGGGCCGTGGTTGTTGCCAGATGGGAGGGGTTGATACTCGACGGCACCAGATTGCCCCCACCCGATGAAACCATCACCTTGTCACCTGACAGGCCGGTGATGGCGTTATTGATGGTACCCTGTGCGCTTGTCAGCTGGTCCAGCTCGTAATCCACTGATTGGTTGGCGTAGTTGTTGCTAGCAATCGCCTGTGCCGACAAGGTGTTTCCGCTACCCCCCACAGCGAGGTTCTGAATGGTGCAGTTGTTGAAGTCGATGGTCGCGTTCGCGTCGAAGATGAGCTTCTGCGTAGCCGATGTCCCCTGGGTCACGATAGGGTTCCCGTCGTAGTCGTCGATCTTCGCGAACCTGGCGTTCGAACCGAGGTCGACCGGACCCACGAACTGCGTGTCTGCGGCATGGACCTGCAGTTTGGCACCCCCCGACGCGAAGATGTGGTTGGAGGGACCGTGGGGATCGTCCTGGTCGATGTGAGCACCGCTGAATTCGATGTACTCCTTAAATTTCCCGTTGTATGACATCTGTGGACCGGGCAATAAAAAAAAATAGGGTGTGTAACAAGACTAATATACTCTTATTGGACCGACATTTATTCTCGTTACTCATCGTCATCATGCCTCGCCGCCGCCCCGTGCTCAAACATGTAGAAGTTACGCCCCAGGGTGTTTTCACCGTCATCCACGAGAAATCGTATCACGAAACATTAAAAGGTGAGAATGTTGAGGTAGACGGTGACAACATCAAGGTCACTGTAGATTCCCAAGACCTCGGTAAGCATTTCATGGATGTTGCCCACCATGCTCGTATGCATGAAAAAGGGAAATTGAATCATGAGCTGGTTAAAGCGTTATACGAGGTATCAAAAAAACATCTAAAAAGCAAACCAGAACACCAAGAGCATCATGATCATTTGACAAACAGAATGGCAGCTACCGAAGCGCA
>Ga0181401_1000768_pt1 | contig 13037 bp, 19 predicted proteins | sample 24SPOviralmetaG_FD_130130 | JGI IMG/M metagenome (GOLD analysis project Ga0181401, IMG submission 130130) | Marine viral communities from the oligotrophic San Pedro Time Series (SPOT) site, San Pedro Channel, CA, USA - 24 SPOT_SRF_2011-07-20 | ecosystem: Environmental > Aquatic > Marine > Strait...
AGGAAAGAGAAGGCCCTTTCTAAGATTTACTAAAGTTTCATTTTTAGCCATTTCAAACACAACCTCTGGAGACTCTCCAACGCTTGTAATGCCAGATGGGGTTAGGCCTGACAAGCCTTCTTGCGCCTCTTTTTTAGGAAATCTTATCTCGTTTATTTTCTCTAAATACCTTTCTATCTGCTCCTGCAAAGGCTGATAGGCTTGGTTAGTCAAAACAGACTCTTCTTGTATCTTCTTTAATCCTTTTATCTGTGCATTATACCAAGCAATAGTACCCCTTAACAATGATGGGCCTTCCCCATCTCTATCTGGACTCAGTAATCCATTTATCTCCCCAAGCAAATCTCTTTGTCTGTGAAATGCGTCTTCAAGGTCATTTAAGGCTGAAAGCTGCTTTAAGTAACTCAATATTGTTGCGTCACTTTGGCCCGCTTTCAACGCAAATTTCATTAAATCATTAACGGCCTTTCTTTTATTTGTTATGTCGTCTAATGATGTTATCTCGGCATCTTTTAGCTGTGAAGCTATTTCTTCTACCTCATTTATTTTTAACTTTAATTTAATCTCGTCCTCCTTCATTGATATAAATTCAGATAAAGCCTCTGTTTGCTTTTCGGTATTACCTATATTTTCCATCAATATTTTAGACAGCTCCTTGTCGCTCTCTGCTGCTGCTTTTAAAGCACCATTTCTTTGTTCTATAGATAGATTTGACTCTTTTAATATAGAATCATAAATTTTTAGCGTATCTACCTGTTCCTGTAACTCTTCAGTAAAACTTTTAGTAGAATCTTCAGCCTCTTTACTTGATGCAGAGAAATAGTCTATAGCAGCAATAACAGCTTGAAAAGCAACAAGAATACCAAGTGGGCCTCTTAAAGCCCCAAGAAGACCTGTTATTGCGTTTTTCATTCCGCCTGCTTGCTTTGCAGCGAAAAACAAGTTTGAACCTAACTGAGACAAGTTGTTAGCCATACCTCGAATACCATAAGGAGCATCAGAAATAACCCTTCCCAGTTCAAGTGCAGAAGATGTCATGCCTCCAGTCGCCATAGATGCTCCACCCATAGCTTGCCCCAAGTCAGCAACACCCTGACCTAAATCAGCGTACTCTTGGCTTCCAATTTGTGCGTTTTTCTGAAGATTTCTAAGCGATTGTGCTTGAGCGTTTATCTCGTTTTCTGTCATAGACAAAGAGCCTAAAAGCTCTTTGTTTGCCTTGTTTAGGTCTTTGACATTTATTGTAGTCTTTGCAAATTGACCGTTAGCGTTTCTTAAAGCACCAGTTGTTGCGTCTAGTTTAGCCTTAACGCCTTCGTCAGTTAGTATTAGCTTCCAAGTTATCTTCTTGTTTATATCTGCCATTATCTTCGTTTTATCACGTTTTTAAATTCACTCCAGTTTGTTGGAGATTGATATTTTCCTTTTGCTATTTTTATATCCTCATCATCAACATACAAATCACTTGATGCGAGTATTTCTATTATGTTTCTTAGTACGCTCATGTTAGTTTACTTGCGGTTCTTGTCATTAGCTCTAAATCAGCCTTACCTGTGTTCAAGTTTAGCTTCATCTTGTTTATTCCGTACAGCCTGTTGCCTATAGTAACCTCATCATCTAAAGTCATTCTGAGCACTACACTTACTGGTAGAAATGCTTTTACCTTTAGTATTCTTGACCTTCTGTTGTATATGTCTTCAACATACTCTTCATAGTATGTTTTAAACAAGCTAGTTGTGTTTTCTACTTGATGGAACTCATCAAACTCACTTCCGAAGTTTATTGACTGAGCTTCTACAAAGCTCAAGCCACTGTAATAAGACCTCGTATTAGATGCTCTTATGTATCTTGTCAGGCTGGTGTATGTTCCATCTAAGTTGTCAAATGAGATTAGTACAGGAGGAGTGTTTCCTGATGGAGCTGAACTTAATTGCTGTTTTATGCCGTAAAAAAGTATAGGCTTAGTTAAAACAGATTCTTGGTCTTTGTTTACAAGCCAACCCCAGCCAACATTTGTATTTGCGCCTCCTGTTTGGTTTGTCATTCTCTCGTACATTATTTTCTCAAACTTATTCTTGACGTTGTAAGTTCCTCCGTCAAATGCTAGTGTGCTAAATATCTCTGGGTTTTGACTTAAATTATTCATCTTTTCATTACCAAACTCATCAGAGGTTATTTCATTAGAGTTAAGAACAGCAAATGTGCTTGGCTTCTCAAACTCGAAGTTTATAGTAGAATATAAGTTTGTCCTGTTCAGGTTTGCAACATTGTTATCTACATAGTCTGTCAAGTCTATTGATTGTCCGTTGTCGTAATAATCAACAAGAGTCTTTACGTTTATCTTTTCATTATCATAATATGCCACCAGATTAAAGGTCTTAAACAGTGATGTAAGAAAGTCTATCACTTTTATGTCTGGCATATTGCCAACTACGTTAAAGTTATTTGAGCCTAGAGACGCAAGAGAATATTCAGATGTCTCTTCTGTACTAGAAACCCCAGTAAACACTGTGGTCTTCTTTATTACTAGGTCTTGACCGAAACTGCCAACATTCTCTCCCTGAATAACAAACTCTAAAGTCGGGTACAAATAACTAGTGTTAAACGTTGTTGCCACTCTAAAATCAAAAGTAGTGCTAGTTCCACCTCCAGTTGAGTTAAAATACTCGACATTGTTTGTTGTATCTATAACTTTAACAGTATAATTTGCGCTAGGAAATGGAGTTGTTACGGTGTATGTTATATCATAAAGTTGATATCTATAACGACCACTTTGAGGCAAGTAATAAATATACATAGGTCTAGCGTCATTACCGCTATCTAGCTGAAAATCGTCAATATCTGTTACTAAAGTACCACCCTCTTCAGCATATCCTCCTTTTTCTTTGCTTAAAAATAAATATAAATCATAGAAATCTAAGTTTGTTGTAGAGAAGAAGTCTGTGCTGAATGTAATTCCATAAGTTTCTTCTATTGCTTTTATTATATGATATACCCTTATTCCAAACTTTAAGTCTGAATACGTGACCCCTCTTGGGGTCGTTGTTGCGGTAGTCGATACATTCCTAGACTCGCTAGCACCTTCTATTGGATTTAATCCGCCATTTGTGCTGTCGTAAAAGTAATAGTTTTGCGCACTTATAAATGGAGCACACAGGTCTCCAGCGTCAGTTCCAGTATTTAATACTAAAGAACCACCGCTTAAATTATATCCATTTATAAAGGCGTTTCTAACACTTAAACTAGTGTACTCAAGTTCAAACTGATTCAAGTAAGTAGCACTCAAATCTTTTAGCTTGTCATCAGAAATCAAAGACTTAAGACTCACTGTTTCTCCGTAGAATATAACACTATAGTTCTTAGCTCTGTTCTTGTTAAGAGCTGACCCCTTTAATGTTAAACGACCCTTTTTGTAATCAACACCATTTATTTTTATCAGTGCAGGTACTTTTATTCTAGCGTCAAATCCACCTACTGATATATCCCAGTTATAGTAGTGAGAAAACAGCTTGTTATTGTTTTTAGATGCAGGAACTTTAAACTCTTGAGTAAACTCCGTAAACACCTTTCCAATATCTCTAGCGTCTTTTATAGAGTTGTTTATGTTGATGTCCTCAAAGTCAAACAAATCAACTCTTTCATAACCTGTGCCTGATTCGTTGTCTTTCTTTATGTATAATTCTACCTGTCTTCTCATTAATTTGCTAGGTTTATCTTGTCAAATGCAAAGTCAACTTCTATATTGTAGTTTATTAACTTGTCGTCTAATTGAGTCTTGTACTTTATTGATGATGTCTTTATGTTTACTGGAAGTGTTTTATTGTCGTAATTAATCCAAGTAACCTCACTAAGCATAAGTTGTTTAAATATCTCATTGTAAGCTTCTGGGTAGAACCCACTATTAAGCTCTAATGACTCCTTTCCTGATGAGTATATGTTTTTATACTGATGACTAGACGTGCTGTAGCCAGTAGTAAGAACCCCATACGAGTCTAAAGAACTAGAAACCACAGAAGCCCTGTATTGCTCGTTCTCTACCTCTGTGGATAAATTAGACCTTTTATAGAACCAAATGTCTTGTAGCGCGCCAAACTTGTTTACGAATGTAATCTTGTATGGCTCGTATTTACATTCCTCTACATTTGTTACTGTTATAAGTTCAACAGTTCCGTCAGTTCCAGTTATGTATATTGTATCTACAGGGTATATTGTGTTTGCGTCCTCAAAGTTCTCTATGCAGGAATTACTCTCAAATACCCCTCCGTCTAAAAGAACTCTTTGCATGAAGCTGTCAAATCCACTAACCACGTCACTAACGTAAAGTATTTGCTCATCACAAGACAAAGATGTTCCCACCTGAGTAGAGTATGTCATTTCGCCCTGATAGCTAAACTGAACGGACTCTGTAGCTGCCCTAAGCACAGGCACCCTAACTGGAGAGTCGTCTAGCTTAGATATGTTAGTGTTGGATTGCATAAGAGCCTTTGTTATCTCTGGATTGAATCCATCCTCAAAATAGCCATATCCGTCAAATCCTATGTATATTTGTGGGTCTCCTACTAATGTTGAGTATTTTGCTTGAGTCGCAGAGTTTTTTGTGCTGTAAACTCCATTAAAATCACTTGGAATAAAATCTCTTGAAAATGGACTTATATCCGAAAGAGCAACACCCTTAACATAGGTTATGGTTGAGTCAATACTAAATCCAGTAGCAGGGTCAAAATTGAAAATCTCATTATTGTCAACATCTAGCTCAAATCCAACAGACTCCTCTGATGCCGATTGATTGCTTTGTATTACATAAGGACTTCTTGATAGTATATTCGTAAACCCCCTATTGACAGTTCCAGTTGTTGCGGTTATAGCACCTGATGAATTAGAGCCTCCAGCCACAACAGAAGAAAAGCTAATTAGTCTATCTCCTAGAAGAAAGTTTCCCCTAGTAAAGTTTGTTATGCCACCATAGGCTCTTAATTGCATTTTACCGCTTATAGATATATTTTCTCCGCTAGACAAGGAGCTAATAAAAGACAGAAGCGATTCAGATGTTTCAGTTCCAGTTGGTGTTGGATAATCTGCTGGAGAAGTCCAAGTAAGCGTATTCCCTCCAGAGTCAGTTACTACTATTGTGTCGCCAGTGTCAAACTCGCTTGTTATGTCTATTAGTACCTTGTTGTATGTTACTATCATTTCGTTTGTGTTATTTTATCTACAGCTTCGTCTATTGCTCTTTTAAGCACCTCTAAAAGCTCATCACTTATGTTTTTCTCAATATTTCTATAAGACCGCATTATCACATCGCTTCCACTCCAAGAGCTTCTATTGATGCCTCTTGCTATTCCAAATGCGGCCCTCTTATAATTCATTGGGGTCTTTCTAACAAACCTACCCCTGTATCCCCTTATGGATAGCTTCTTGTATTGCATCCACTCTGCAATCCTGCTTACCATAGCTGGAGATGGTTCTTTACTGGTGGCCCTCTTTCCCTCACTTATAGGAGCTATGTAATTCTCCCAGCTTAAACTCAGTGTTTTATTTGAAACATCAGAATTTATGCTTTTAATAAGCCTGCCAGACGCTTTATTTCCGTCTTTTAATAGCTCGCTTTTAAGCTCTGAAACATAATATTCCCCAGCTTTTTTTAAAGAGCGTATTATATCACTATCTAAACTCATTCGCAACTAGGAGGCAGTCCTACGGCTGCTGCTGCAGAGCCAGATATACCAAAAGAACCATCCTGTGTCTTTTTAAGCGTTATACTTGTTTCCCATCCAGCAATCTCATTATCGAATCTTTCCTTAAATGGCGTTGCTATAGGCTCGTCTTGAAGTCTGGTAAACTTCTCTCCCACCAAGTCTAGTTGCCTAAGTGCGTTTACTAACTGTGTAGTAATCCTCAACTGCGTATTAAGAACGTCTTGCGTGTTGTCGTTTCCATAGAAATCGTCAACACCTATATCAGTATTCATCTTGTCAACAATATCAGCAGCAATTATGTTTAGCCTGTACTCCATTGTTGAAGCCTGTATTGTTACCTGCTCCAGAACCATGTGTAACAAAGGAAAGGTCGTGTCTTTATTCAAGTCCACATCTGCAATCTCCCCAAAAGTAATTTTATTGGTAAAGCTGTTGTCTCCTATTAGTTGTTTAATTAAGTCTATTAATTCGTAAAAGTTCATATATTATTTTTTGTATGCTTTCTTTATTAGCAAATTCTCTACTTTGTTTTTATCCTTTTCGTATTCTAACATCATTAAACACTTATGAACACTGGTTTCTGTAATTTCATCGATTCTTCTGACATCTCCCTTAGCAAGCGTGTGTAATGATTGATACCATCCCCATTTTCTTCCAAAGTTTGCTTGAGCTGAGGTGTCAGCTCCGCTCTCTTCAATTCCTTCTGCAAATAGTCCAGCGTAAGATGAGGCAATTTTGTTCCTAAACGATAAAAAAAAACCGAAGCACCTAATGCTACACTGACTGGCATATCTAACATAACGTCAGAATATCTATCAGAGCCTCCATAGTCATCTATGCGATAAAACTCCCTCTTCTTGTGTATAATGGGTCTGAATAAAACAGCCATAGCCTTGTGCATAGTCTGCCAGTCCATCATATAATTTTCCAAGTCAATGAACTCTCCAAAAGATATGTCGTCTAACTTAGGTATAAAACCAAACTCAAGTTCCGCATCATTACCTTCCTTGTCTTTGCCACTCATAGTAAACTTCCTAATCAAAGGTGTCTCCGAGTTAAGGCACGTCATTAAGTGCTCTATGGTACTGTCAAACGAAGATAACGGTATTTTAAGCGTATCTTCTATTGGTAGCCCACAAAATATCTGAAGCATCTTAGTCTTTATGTAGACCTCATCTTCCCTATCCCACTTCTCATAAACCTTAAGGTATTGCTGATATTGCTTAAGCGTAATACCAGATAAATCCAAAGGTATCTCCAAATTTATTTCACTCATAGTATTATAACAATATTTGATGAATATCATTTTATCATAGATATTATCTATAGCTAACTAAGTATCAATACTTTTTTCTTATACACCCAAAATGAAAATAGTGGTTTATTGTTATAAGTGTATAGCAGTCGCAAATCTGCCTAAGTTGCCAAACTTCTATAGAGATATAGTTGGTTCAGCTAAATCAAATCTCCTTAGAGATTGCACTACTTAATCCTTTGTTATTTTCGCTGATGCCCAAGTAGTATTCAACCTAACGAGTATAAATCTATTTTAAAATAACTATCTTCCTAAAGGGGGGCATCATATTAAACATAAACTTGTTTCCAGATATATTTCTGGAATCAATAAATCAGTTTTAGTCAAAAAGAGTTTTGACCCCCATCATATTAAACGTGATTGAAATCATTGGAATGGATAACTACACAAACCACACTTGCGATTTACGTCAAACTGACAAAACCAAATAATCTTGCTGACAATGTGGCAGTCCTTTATTAGCTGATATAAAGCGTTTTAAGACGCTTTGCACTGGATTTGATAGTTGAGGTTAGAGAAATAGAGATAGGCTGTTAGAAGGGCTTAAAATCGGCCACAAACCAAATTAATGCCTACAATTGAAACTCAAACAATTAGAAAAATAATTGCATAAAAAAAGGGGCTAAAATATAGCCCCTAATTTGTGTTAATATGTGTTTAAATTAATAAATGTTTATTTGTTTCAATATTTGTTTCAATGTGTAATTCTGTTTTGAGTTCAAAATATAATCTTCTTTGAAGATATCCAACAATTTAAAATTATTGTACTTTGGTTTATATCTGACAAAGTTATCGTTCAATGTGTACTCGATTAGCTTTTTATCGTTATCAATATTGAAAGAAATAAAAGTCTTTTTGCTTTTTAATATATTCAATTTTTGTGATAGTGTTAACTTCATTTGATTAAATTTAAGTTCATTTGATTTGCTACATAATTTATGTGTTTTTGAGTAGTTACAGACCACCAACCTAATTGAATAAGGTTTGCGCCTTGTATGGTGGCTACCTTTGTCCTGTAGCTGTAAATGTCGTTATTTACTTTTGTTAAGTTTGTTTTATATCTATTAAATTTTGTTATCATTTTATAAAGTTTTAAAATATTGGTTACTAAATTTAAAGGGTTCTATATTTTTGAAGGGGTCGTATATTATTATCTCTGTTAAATTGTATTTTAAAGCTATGCAATCCTGTGTTAAAACGCTGCATAAATTTTCGATTTCCTCGCAAACCTTAGAAAGTTTATACGAACAATTACTATAAATAATTAACGTTTGTTCCTTATGGCCTTTATATTGGCTTACTTTAGTTAATGCGGCCTTAACCGTTAAGCCCCTATAATTTAAGCGCTCTATAATTTGCGAAGGCGTGAAGGCGTTGTTTCTGAGGCCTATATTTAAATAAATTTTGTTTTGTCGTTTCATGTTATTATTTTTTTAAATTGTGTCTATTGTTTTGAAATTATCTTGCAGAAATTTTGTTCTATATTTTTTAAATTGTTGCCAAAAATCACCAGCAAAAATAAAATCAATATCAGTACCGGACAAATCAACAGTAAAAAATAAACTTTGTTTTTGCGTGCTTCCAATTGTTAGTATTTTTGTGTCCGTATTAAATTCTCTAAAATTATAATATCGTGGCGTTTCTTGTGGCGTTCCTATTGTCATATAAAAAAAACAGGATTCGCTCATTTTTTCATCAAGTTGTTTTTTTATTGGTGTGATGTAGTCAATTTTCATTTTATTATTTTTTTAAGTTATTTCAATTATCTCGTTTTGTCTTATTACGAAGTCATGCCAACCGTTAAATTTTACAGTAGGTAAGCCTTTAAAATTTCCGTTAATTATTCGCTTTGCTTTAAAGTTTCCGTCCCTTGTGGGAGACTTAAAAACTATTGTTTGCCCTATTTTAAAATTTATTTTTTCCATTACTTTTTTAAATATGTTAGTATTGTTTTTTTATCTAAGTTATATTTTTGTCTCATTAATTTAATATACTTTTTTTCCGTGGGTGTTAATTTATTTTTTTGCATATTAAAAAGAATTAAACCCCTGCGTTAAAATCATTGCAGTGAATAAACCCCCCACAATAATTGTAAAAATTAACATTGCTTTTATTTGTATATCTAAGTTTTTTAAATTTCTCATTTGTTTTGTTTTAAGTTATTATTTGTTTTTGTTAGTACAAATATACACATTTTTTTTAAGTGCCAAACAAAAATAAGTTTTTTTTTGTGAATTATTGTTATTTATATTTATTCTAAATAAGTATTAATAAATAATAAAGGAACGTGCACACGTCTACAAAAAATAATTCAATAAACCAAACAAAAATTAATTTTTTTTTGCGGTGGTTCGGTTTTATAATTGTATCAATAATTTAACAAACCCGAAGCAAGAAACAAACCGCCACCCCCCCCCCATAATATTAAACGCCCCATAATATTAAACATAGGCCACCCCCTCATATTAAACAAAAAAGGGGATGCGTTTTATCCGCACCCCCCTTATGTTAAACAGAAATTATTTTCTTTCGTGATTAATTTTTCTGCCAACATCAATAACATTCTCAGCCTCAGCCATTGATAAATCATAATACTCTGCAAACCTCGAGGTACTTATAAAGTTATTAAACCAATCGAGATACATTTCTTCATACATTTGTTTTGTTCGTCCCATGTTAAAATATTTTTATTCCGTTATTTATTTGTTTTTTTATTACCTCCACTAATCTAAACGTCTCATAATGACCCCTAAACTTTGTTAAATCGTTTGTAAGGCGATAATCTGTAATTTTGTTATCATTACTTATGTTTAGTAAAATAAAGTCTTTACGACTATTTAAAATGCGTGTAGCATCAAATATATTTATTGTGTACATTATAATTGTTTTATGTAGTTTATAGTTTGTTGTTTTATGTGTTCTAAGGTCTCATCATCTATCCATTGGAGAAAGTCAAAACTGCTAAATACAATTGTTAAATCATCTCCATTTTCATCCGTACCACTTATAAATAACTCATTATCCTTTGTGGCGTGTAGCGTGTTTATATCGTTTATTCTTGTGTATTCCATTTTATTGTATTTTAAATAATTCTAAATATTCGTTAAATAATTCTTCTAAATCGTCCTTTGCTTTATAGAGTTTTTCTTGTTCTATATTTTGCATTAATATAGTGGCCAATAATTCACTTCCCAATTCTTTAGTCTCGTATCCTATATCAGAGGCCAAAGCTAAAGATTCCGACAAACTTATATCGTTATCCATAAGATATTCCATAGCCACCCTATAATAAATACATTCTATTAAAAAAGTAGCCTCAATCAAGTCATTAAAATATTCGTCAAAATCATTTTGTTCCGTTTCTGGGAATGTATCTATATCTAATTTATATCTTGTCTCTAAGTCAAAAAACTTTTCTTCTATTGGTGTCATAATTATATTGTTTTTATTTGTTTGATTTTCTTTGAGATACATACACATCATGTCCCATTAATTTATATTCGTTTATTAAGCGTCTAACTTCTTTTTTATACTCTGAGAAAGTATTGAAGTTATCCCTTTCAACAGAGTCCCAAGTTTCTACTCCGTACTGCGTTTTTGTATTTAAGTATTTTATCATAATTATATTTTTTTATTGTTATTATTAGTTTTCATGTAAAAGTCAATCGCTTCTTCAGTAGCTTCCATGAAGTTATTACTATCTTCTTGAAATTCTTTTTGCTTAACATCATCTTCATCGTCTAAGTAGAAAATATATTTATTCCAATCCGCAAATAACTCATCATCTTCATACCAAACATCCACCCAAACATTAAATCCTTTTTTTGTGTCAATCAATACACTTCCTGCCACTTCCCTTATTGCTTTCATATTATATTGTTTTATTGTTATTAATAGCACAAACATACGAGCCATAATTCAATAAAAAAAACTATTTCGATAAACTACACAATTAATCGTTAAGTTACACATATCTTCTTATTACAAAAAATATATTTAATACGCAAGACTTTTTTGCTGATTTTTTTCTATCCATAACATAGGCTTCGATTTATATTTGTACCATGTTTAGAATTATAAGAAACATGTTAACCACTTTGCTCAAGATGATAGTTTTTTATGCGGTCATATTTTTGACCTTATTAATTACCTATCTGATTTTCGGTTATCATTTTAACCACTAACCAAGATACCCCCCTCATATTAAACATGGTGGGGGTATCATATTAAACACAGGGGGGTATAATATTAAACATACCCCATAATGTTAAACGTCTTACCTAATTACATACTTTCCAGAGTTCACACCTTGAAGTAAATACATCAAAGAATATCTAATTCCATCGATGTAATGGTTGAACTTATCAACTGGACGTTGGTTTCTTTCGTGCCAAACATAGTTGTTTATCTCTCTGATAATACCCTCAGAGTTCCTGTCTACTATTATCTGGTAATCTTGCATTAGGGCAATCCCTGAGAGGATTGACCCTTTCTTCTTTATTGTAGGTCTTATGTTAAGACCCATATTCTTAAGCTCTGATATAAGTCTTGGCTCTGCTGAGTCACAGATAATTAAATCTGTGCCACACTCAGTCTTATTCCTGTAGGCTATGTCTGAAGTAGATAGGTTTGTCTTTCCGTATATCTGCTTCACATAAACACTTCTGGTGTCCTTATCCACAGCCACCTTTACTAAACTGGTTATGTCTGTAGAGAATCCAAAATCCTGTCCGTAACACATAAGTTCTGTCTGTACGAAGTGTCCTACCTTCCAGTTAGTTATTATAGTTCCTTCTGCCTTGTTTAGCCAGCCACCAAGTATCTGATGCTCGAACTTAACTATATCACGTCTTTTAAGGTCGTATAACTGCTCTAAATAACTTTTTGATAGATTATCCTTATTATCTTCAAAAGTCGTGTGTATGTACGTTACATCGCCTTTAGAGGCGTTTGTACCAGCTTTCACGTTAGGATACATAAAGAACCTCTGATATATCCAATGCTCTTTAGTTGTTGGATTCAGTATTAATATAACCCTGTTGGCTTTGGTGTTAGAACGTATGGAGAAGTCAATCTTACTAAAGGTGTCCTCGTCCACCAGCTCTTCTGCCTCGTCCAGAACAAAGGTCGTAACGCCACTAAGAGACTTCAGGGCGGCTGTTTGGTTACCAGATGATGTCCTGATACCTTTAAAGATAATAGAGCTTCCTGTGGTTAGATTTATAATCTCATCCTTTGTTATCCTAAAGTCTGACTCAACTCCCATAAGTTCAATCTTCTCAATGAACTCTGGTATAATAGATGCGGCAGCAGAGGTTAATGTAAAACGAGTAAACAGGACTTTGTGTCCTGCCTCGTACGTTAGGTTAAGTAAGAATACATTTACGCCAAAAGACTTACCAGAACCACGACCCCCTGTAACAACAAAATACCTCGATTTGTCAGTAAAAAGAGGTACATACTTGTCATTTAATTGTATTGAGTTTTTCATTCCTCTGTATCTATGTCAATAGTATTATCAATCTGAGGCTGTTGATTATTCATAACAAAGTTAATTGTAGGTGCAGACTTGGTTTTCTTCTTGCTGTCTGAGTTTATACTGTCTGATGGCTTACCATAAGCATACTCCATAAGTAACTTCATCTGGTTAAAGTTCTTCTTGGCTAGTTCTGCCATGTGTATAAAAGCATCCTTCTCACTGCCGAACACTTCTTTCATAGCTGAAACGGCATAGGAAGCTATCCTATCTTTCTTAGCCTTTGTAGTTCTAGCAGGCTTAATCATCTTGTCCTTTGTAGATATAGGCTTTGGTGCTAACCTCTTATTATACTTCCTGCCATCGTTCTTAGAGGTCTCCTCTGATTTCTTATGTCTACTCATAATATTATAACAATTTACTTATTGTTTTGTTTATTGTATAGTTTGATGTAAACATCTTTAACAGCCTGATGAATAGTTCTTTTGGTGTGAGTCTCGTCAAGCAAGGCACTTTGATGAGCCTTGCTGACTTCGACCTGATAAGTCTG
>Ga0181401_1000769_pt1 | contig 13029 bp, 15 predicted proteins | sample 24SPOviralmetaG_FD_130130 | JGI IMG/M metagenome (GOLD analysis project Ga0181401, IMG submission 130130) | Marine viral communities from the oligotrophic San Pedro Time Series (SPOT) site, San Pedro Channel, CA, USA - 24 SPOT_SRF_2011-07-20 | ecosystem: Environmental > Aquatic > Marine > Strait...
TAACAGCAGAAGTTGAGAAAAGAGAAAACGCTTTAAATGAGGCGCAGGTTTCTCATGCTGAAGTTCGTATGGAGATTATGGAGTTAGAAGGTTCAAGCGATGCAGTTAGTGAAGCAAAGCTAAGACAAAAGCGTCATAGCTTAATTCAAATGGAAAATAAAATTAATGGGTCAATTAAAGACATTGCTACATTAATTGATAGTTATGAAAACATTAAGGAAAATTTCGGCATTGATGAATGGGATGAAGTTGCTTTTGAAAGAGAAGAAAAGCGTCATCATGTTCGTAGAGGTTTTGAATTAATGTATCGTAATTTAATGGATGGTGGTAGAGCTTCCACAGCAACCATTGAATATATGCAACAATATGGTGTGCATCCACAGTTAGCTTTGACAGAAGTTTCTGGTTATATCAAAGTAACGGCTGATAGGATTGCAAAAAAAGAGTTGCTACACAGCAATGATCTAGAAAGCTTCTTGGATCAAATGGCAGATAAGTATTATAAAAATGCAGATATTACCGCAGAAAGAATTTTTGGTAAGGCAGATTTTCTTAATACGGATTATATGTTACAACTGGAAAAGTCTAAGGAGTCAAAAAAATGATTATAGAATATAAAATGCACATGACCGCAGGTGGAATGAGAACGCCAGAGTGGATAGAAGACGGTGGTTATTTCCCAGATGATGCTACAAATACTAAAGTAGGTTGGTCACCAGAGGAAGCTGATCGGGAGTATTATGTTCCTGATACAGTTACAACCATGACATTGGCTGAATTAAAAACAAAGCTTTTAGCAATGCACTCAGCTAATCCGTTTAAAAAATCCGCTGAAGATGGAACTATGTCTGATATGACAAATACAGAAGTCAATACTATGGCGGCTGATTGGGTTTCAGCTAGGTCATAATTAAATGTTTGGATTTGCTCCAGTTGCATCTGCACCTATTGCAGACGATGCAGCGGTTACTGAAAATGTTGTAACTGTTGTTGGAGTAACATCTGAGACGCCGGCTATACCGAGCGTTGTATTTTTACAAAATTACTTACTTACTTGTGTTAATGTTTCTTGTGCTCCACCAGTTATTAACACAGTTTCTGCTGTTCAAAATCACTCACTGATTGCAGGCAATGTTACCGCCGGCGCTCCTGTTATCGCTTCAGCAAATGTTGCTGAAGATGAAACATTTACAACTGCAAATATGGTTAGCGGTGAGCCAAGTGTACCAACTGTCTTAGCTTCCGTAGATTATGCTATTACTGTTAATGGCGTAATTAGTGGATCTCCTAATTTTTCAAGTTTAAGCATAACAGAGATTAGTTCTTTCACTACTTCTAGTTTAATTACTGGTAATCCATCTGTTGAGTCTATTGGCATTATTCAAAATCATAATTTGACGCTAAATGGCGTTGTTTCTGGGTCTCCAGACGTGGTTAATTTAAGTGCAGCAGAAGGCGAAACTTTTGGAGCAGCAAATTTAACAGCAGGCTCACCTAGCGTATCTAACTTAACATTTAGCCAAATTCATAATTTTACTGCTACTGGGTTAGTTGCAGGACCACCTAGTGTTTCTTTAGTAAATGCAACTATAAACGAAAATATTATTGCAAACGGCATTGTTACTGGCGCCGCTTCAGTGCCAAGCCTAAATATGTCAGAAGGTGAAACCTTTGGTGCGGCTTCAGTAATAACTGGAACACCAAGCGTTGGGGCTCCTTCATTAAACTCAAGCCTAAACATTTCTGCTTCAAGCGTTGTTGCAGGACAGCCTTTAATTTCTACGGCTGACGTAACCAGAATAATTAATTTTACTGCAACAAGTTTGATCACTGGTTCACCAATAATACCTTCACCATCATTTGCACAAGTTTTTTCAGTTTCTGGAGTTACAGCCGCAGCTCCAACATTATCAAGTCCATCACTTACAAATATACCTGATTTTCAACCTAATGTAATAACAGTAATACCTGCCTCAGTAGTTGGGCTTGCCACAATAACGCAAAATCATGTACTATCTGCAAACAATATCGTTGCAGGAAGTCCTACTGCTAATGTTTTCATGGCTTTTGTTGGTATTCACCCACAAGTTCCGCTAGAGACATATACAAATCTTTCTGGTACTATACCGATAGAAGCTTACACAGCAGTATCTGGTCCCGACGTTACCGTACCTGATCCGTGGACTAAAGACGTTGCATAAAGGAGATACATAGATGACCTTATCAATTACAAAACCAGTTGTCGGAGGCTCATTAAATTCTTGGGGAACTGTTTTAAACACTGCCCTTGATGCAGTTGTAACAGAAATAAATACAAATGCAGCAACAGTTAACGCAACAACAGTTACTGGGACAACAGTTAATGCAACCAATTTTAATATTGGAGGAGTTGCCGTTTCGGCTGATGCAGGAGAGCTTAATAAATTAAATGGCGCAACTGTAACGGTAAACGAAATAAACATACTAGATGGCGATACAGCCGCAACCTCAACATCAGTAGCAGCCACTGATCGCGTCGTATTTAATGATGCAGGAGTTATGAAGCAAGTAGCAATGTCAGATATTGCATCTTATATTGGTACTGTTTCTAGCGCAGGTACGGTTACAAGCGTTGGTATGACAGTGCCAAATGGATTGTCAGTAAGCACATCATCAATTACCACAAGTGGTACATTTGCAATAAGTTTAGCCAGTGGCTACGCCATACCTACGACGACGTCTCAAAGCCAGTGGAACACTGCGTATAATTGGGGTGATCATTCCAATGGGGGTTACTTAACAAGCGTTGCTGTATCAGGATCTGAGCTAGGCGTAAGCACAAGTGGCTCTACTGTAACAATAACACACACCCCAACTGCACCAACAACAGCGGAAATTTCTTCCGCAATGACGTCAACTATTGTAACAAATAATCTTACAGACGCTGCCGTAACGGCACATCTTACAGAAACCGCAGTAACCGCAAATCTGCCAAGTTATTTAGCTCAAAGTTCTCTTGCTCCAATTACAGCGTCCTTAAACGCTGTGGGCTCGTATGCGTGGCTTGGTTCATCTACAGCAACAACCTTTACGGCAGGAACTTCATATAATGCTTCTGGATTAAAGTTTGCAGGTTTTCTTTCAACAAACGCATTTAACGATGACACAGCCGCAGCTATTACTGGGGCTACTCCTTCTGGTGGAACTTGGCGAGCTATGGGTACAGCCTCTCATGTCTCCAACAGGGCGCCATCAACATTATTTATAAGGGTAACATAATGAGTATAGCAATTACAGAATATAGAAATGCAAAATCTATAGAGGCAGATAACAGCCGTATTGATGTAGAAATAAATCACCCAGATTTTGGATGGATACCTTACACTCTAGATACAGCCGACACAGATATGACAATAAATAATAATGATTTATTAACATTAATTGGAACAGATTTTGTTGCTTATGTAGCGCCAACGCAAGCGGAGATTGATGCAGAAACTGCACGCGAGGTGCGTATGATGCGAGATCACTTATTGCAATCAGAAGTAGACAGCGTTGTATCCAACCCACTACGTTGGGCAGATATGACGTCAGAAAAGCAAACCGAGTGGTCGCAGTACCGCACAGATCTATTAAACGTGCCGCAACAATCAGGCTTTCCAAATTCAATATCGTGGCCTACAAAACCAGAGTAATTAAATGACACTTATACCGTTAAAAATACCGGCAGGATTTTACAGAACAGGTACAGATTTAGATGCGTCTGGTAAATGGCGTGACGGGTCTTTGGTTAGATGGCGTGATGGCTCTTTACGCCCTATTGGTGGATGGAGAACACACACAACATTAGGTAGAATTACAACATACGCCCCAAGAGGCGCCCACGCTTGGAAAAGCAATCAAGGCACAAGATACGTGTCTGTCGGCTCATACAGCGAGCTATTTGCAGGCATAGCGTCAGGTTCAAAGTTTGATATAACTCCAAATGATTTAGTTGATGGGCAAGAAATTGCAGGACAAAATTTAGGGTATGGGTACGGGTTTTACGGTGGTAACGGCACGTCAATACTAACGGGTCACACATACGGCACACCTAGACCCGACACTGGGGCAAACCTTGTTGCCGCCACTACATGGTCAATAGATAATTGGGGTGAATATCTCGTTGCCTGCTCTACGGCTGATGGAAGGTTATTAGAGTGGCAGTTAGGTACATCTGCAAAAGCAGCTCCTATTTCAAATGCACCTATAAATAATTCTGGGTTAATAGTTACTGAAGAACGATTTATTTTAGCTTTAGGGTCTGGTGGAAATCCTCGTAAAATAGCTTGGTGTGATAGGGAAAATAACACTGTATGGTCTCCGTTATCTACAAACGAGGCAGGAGATTACGAGCTGCAAACGTCAGGTACAATACAAACAGCCATACGGACAAGAGGGCAAACATTAATTTTAACTGACGTCGATTCCTACACGGCTAGATACAGTGGCCCACCGTATGTTTTTGGTTTTGAAAGGGTAGGCACTTCATGTGGCGTTATTTCTAAAAAAGCTGCGGCAGATACTGAGGCAGGTGTTTTTTGGATGGGTACAGGTGGATTTTTTAGGTTTGACGGTAATCGCGTTTTAGAAATACCTTGTGCGGTACACGACCATGTTTTTGACAATTTAAATATAAATCAAATTAGTTTGTCTTGGGCTCACGTTAATGCAGAGTATGGAGAAATATGGTGGTTTTACTGCTCTAATGAATCAAACGAAATAGATAAATACGTTGCTTTTGATTACAAAGAAAATCACTGGCTTATCGGAAATTTATCACGCACTGCCGGAGCACCGATAGGTGTGTTTGCCTATTCTATGTTGTTTGATAATGATGGCTATGCATACGACCATGAGGTTGGATTAAGTTACGAAACGTCTTCTTCTCAACAATCAATTTTTGCGGAAACAGGCCCAGTAAGTTTGGGAACTGGTGAAAATATTATGCAGGTTACTGATTTAATCCCTGACGAAAAAACGCAGGGCGACGTCAATATAAAATTTAAAAGTCGTTTTTATCCTAATGCAACCGAAAGTACACATGGGCCATTTACTCCTGCAAACCCTACACCTGTTAGATTCTCTGGGCGACAAATCCGTATGAGGATTGAGGGCGATACGCCATATGCTGCATGGAATGTTGGTACTATGCGTATTGATGCAAAGAAAGGCGGTAAGAGATAATGGTAGCTCCTGTACTGCCACCAATTGGTGACGATGTAAAAGCTTGGGGCGTAAGTTTAAGCAATTATTTACGTCGCGTATTACCGAGGTTTTATCATAAAACAACAAACGACAACCCGTCAGAGGACGGTATAGTTCTTTGGGATAGCTCAAAAAAATATGCAGTTATCTCACTTGATGGTGCATTTAGGCAGCTCGCCACAAAGCAAGCAACTCCTGCATCAAATACAGGTTCTACTGGAGACGTTTCTGGTATGATTTCATGGGACACAAACTATATTTATATTTGCACTGGCTCTTATAATGGCTCTTCAGCCATATGGAAACGCGTGCAATTAAGCTCATGGTAGCGAAATGGCGGCTAGGGGTGTAAATATGTTGGATAATGTAGTAAGGTTAGACGCAAAGCCGAAAGTAACAATATTGCCAGTATTATCTCAAGACTTTGACAAGTACGTTAGTAAAGGCATGGAGCTATTATCTCCTGCGATACTTAGGCAGTCTTACAATGTCACAATGCAAGATGTTGAGGACGATATAAGAGGCGGTGGCTCCGTTATGTGGCTCATTAGTCTTGAGGACAAGTTGGTAGCAGCCATGACAACCGTGGTTGTAAAGCACCCTCAAAGAAAAAATTTAAAGATTGAGTTTATTGGCGGAAAGCGTATGAGGCAATGGATGGATGATGCACTAGATCTAATGAAGAGGTTAGCTTTAGATGCAGGTCTCGACGCCATAGAGGCTGATGGTAGAAAAGGTTTTGAAAAGTACGTAGATGCATCTTTATTTAGATCGGTGTATACTCATTATGAGATGGAGTTAAGATAATGGGATCTAAAACAACAACAAACGAAATGCCTGCTTTCCAACAGGAGTTTTTAGAAGACACTGTAATGCCATTTGCTCAAGACTTTTTGGCAAAAGACTACCAGAGTTTTGATGGTGATCGAGTTGCAGGACAAACTCCATTACAGCAACAGGCAATGACGGGTTACGGCGGTTTGGATATGGGCGCCCCTTTATACGGTCAAGCGGCTGATACGTATGGTCAAGCGTTAGGTACACTTGGGCAAGCCGGAAATACATATGGTGATTCAGCAGGTGTTTATGGGCAATCGGCAGACATGTATGGTCAAGCAGGGCAAAGATTTGATCAGTCAGCAAACGTATATGGTGACTTAGCAACAATGCAAGCGCCAACAGTATCAGAAACGGCAAACATGCAAGGCGCACAAATTGGCAATGTTGGAAGCATTGCAGGCGCAGATATGGCTTCGTACATGTCGCCATACACTGACTCGGTTATTGAATCAGGATTACGTGATTTAGGCGGAGCTCAAGAAATGGCCTTAAACCAACAAGGCGCACAAGCTACGGCAGCTAATGCGTTTGGCGGATCTCGCCAAGGCATAGCGGAAGCTGAGACACGTAAGGCATACGGTCAACAGGCGGCAGACTTTATAGGTAAGCAAAGAGCCAACGCATTTAATCAAGCGCAACAGGCAGCTCAATTTGACCTTACTGGACAACAGCAGCGCGCAATACAGCAAGCTCAATTTAACCAACAGGCAGGGCTAACAAATCTTAACGCAAATCAGCAATCAAGATTGGCAAATCAACAAGCTGCTTTAGCTGCCGCAGGGGTCAGAGGAGCAGGAGCCGCAGGACTTGGGGCCGCAGGCGCAGGGCGATCAAATATTGCAGCAGGGCTAGGTTCAAACGCAGCAGGGCTAGGTTCAAACGCAGCAGGATTTGCAAATATTGCGTCAGGACAAGGAAATATTGCCTCTGGACTTACTGATACCGCAGGGTCACAATTTGCAAGTAATATACAAGGGCTTGGAGCGCAGGCTACGGCAGGCGAAACTCAAAGGATGCTTGCCCAACAAGGGCTTGATGCTAATTTTCAAGACTTTATGGCTGCACAAAACTTTCCACTTACCCAGTTTGGCGTTCTAACTGGCGCGGCAGGAGCCGTCCCAACAGGATATGGAACGACAACAACGCGCGATCCTATGGGTACATTTGGCAACTTATTAGCAGGCGCAGGCGCATTTGGGACAGGGTTTCCAACCTTATTTGGCTCTGACGTTAGACTAAAAGAAAACATAGTCAGCGCCGGTAAAATATCAGACGTAAACTTTTACCGTTGGGATTGGAACGACAAGGCTAAAGAGATTGGCGTAGACAAACACCCAACATTTGGAGTTATGGCGCAGGAACTTGAGAAGAGTTACCCAGAGTATGTCGTTACAGGTGAAGACGGGTATCGTCGCGTTAATTACATTGGACTGTATGCTGAGCTAGGGGTGTGATATGGAACCGTATTTACTAACAGAAGAAGATATAAGAAGACTAAGCGAATCTGGTGATATTAGGAATAGTATGGCTGTAGCAGGCGACACAGCAACGGCAGAAGAAATGAGTGTTTTATTTCCAGACCCTACTAATAACATTCCCGTCCAACAAGACAGAACTAACATAGTAAATGCAAATTCTATAATGTCCTCAAGGCCAATGCCAAACCCAAACGCTCTTGAGGTCCAGAGCGTAGAGGACAGAGTAGAGCCACCAGTGCCATTACCAAACACAACTAATACTATGAACGACATGGGATTAGTTAACGATCCTGTATCTAGTGATCCCTTTGATAGCTTGTCAAAGACGCAGAGAAGAATGCTTGCATTTGCAGGAATACGAGATGCAGGACTTGCGTTGCAGGGCAAAGAGGGCAGCGCAGTAAACAACTTAATGACTCAGTTTACAAAGCGAGCTGACATAAGTCGTAAAGCTCAAGCAGTTGCGGCGCAAAGACAAGCTATGGCAAATTTATCAAGCCTAGATAGATCTGATCCAGAAGCTTACAGAGCCGAAGTAATGCGGTTGTTATCTCTTAATTTAGTTGACGGCCCAACAGCTAATGTAATGTTAGCAGACTCAGATAGAACGCTGCAAAAGCAAAAAGATATTGCAAGCTCATCCGTTATGTTAGATCAAATTGACGCCTTGCTTTTTGATCCTAATTTAGATCAGGCTTTAGGTTTAGAAGGATTTTTTAGACGAAAAGCTGCGGAATTAAATTTAGACCCAAATACAGCAAGAGTAAAAGGTAGACTTGATCAAGTAATTGGTAAGGCATTTTTAAATGCATATAAAACATTAAAAGGTGGTGGACAAATTACAGAGCTTGAAGGTAACAAAGCACAAGCCGCAGAAGCAAGACTGTCTACAGCGCAAAATCCATCAGATTTTAGGGAAGCGTTAAGAGAGTACAGATTTTACATTGAACAAGGTATTAAAAGGCAAAACGGTGAAGATATACCTCCCAATACACTTTACCAGAGATCAAACGATCCACTTGGAATATTATAATTATGGCAAAGCAAATAAGTTTAGCAGATCTTAGAAAAAGCTACCCAGAGTATGATGGAGTGCTTGATGACGAGCAATTTAAGCAAGGTATTTACAAGAAATTTTATTCTCCAGAAGCTGAAAAAAATGGAACCATAAAAAGTGGAGAAGCAATTAGCTTTGAGGAATTTGAAAAAAGATTAGCAACAGCTCCTGCTTCTAAAGCTAAAGATTTAAGAGACTCTTTGGGCTCTGGTCTTTTAGCAGGGTCGTCATCAACGGTAGATTTTGGCGCTGCAATTTCTGAAAAAATTATGAATTTGCCGTTAGAAATTACACAAAAGTTAAAATTAATGGAGCTGCTTGGGGCGCCAGAAGGAACTTCAGAAACAGCGTTTCCACAATTAGCGCCAAAAGATCCTGATGCACAAACCGTTAGAGGTGCAGTATCTGATCTGACGGGTGGTTATACTGAGTATCAGCCGCAATCGTTTGAGGGTGAATACTTACGAACAGGCGGTGAATTTTTAGGTGGAGCCGCAGTTTTGCCAATTGGTGGGCCGCTAAGGTCTATGGCAAGTGCAGTAGTCCCATCTATTCTTAGTGAAACCGCAGGGCAACTTACGCAAGACACAGAGTATGAGGATATGGCAAGAATTGCAGGAGCTTTAGGGTTGCCTGTAGCTCAAGCAATAGCAAATCCTGCACTTCGTAGAATGGCTTTAGGAGACCCTAAAGAAATTTATGGCAACCTAAAGGGCAGCAATAGAAAAGATGCGGTAAGCGTATTAAATGAGCAAGGTGTAACCGACATTAGCGCAGGTCAACAAGTTGGGTCTAAAAACTTAATGCTTTTAGAGGGCGCTGAGAATCCATCTTTGTTGGCAAAGCAGCAACTGACTCAAGCAACCCTACGTAAAGCAGGATCAAATGCAGACAATGCTAGTCCAGAAGCTCTTAATGCTGCACGTCTAAGAATTGGAAAAGTATTTAATACTGTGGATGGCATGGCAGGCGGTGTACCAAAAGCGTCTGAAGTAAACGTAATGATTAGGGCAGTGCAAAAAGCATCAGGCGATATGAGTATTGGAAATATTCCTAAAAACCTAAAAGATATTGTAAAAGGTTTTAGAGATGCAGCAGAAAATGGCACTGCTATAAATTCTAAAAATATTTCTAAAATTAGAACAGATTTAAATGAGTCTATGATGAAATATGCCAAAAACAACGACATGATTAGTTATGATTTAGCTTATGATATAAAAGAAGCTTTAGACAATATTGTGTTAAGACAAATTCCTAAACAATTACGCCCAAGTTTAGACAATGCTAGAAACCAATACCGAGCTTATCTAACACTTGAAAAAGGTATAATGGGAGGAGGAGTTGACAAAGCTAGTGGCTTACTATCTCCAGACGCCCTTGCAGGCGCAACGAGAATGAGAGAAGGCAAGTCTTACGTAAAAGGCACTGGCAGCGACATGGCTGATCTGGCAAGAGCATCTCAAGAAGTCTTATCGCCATTGCCTGCCGTATCTGCCGGCGGCAAAAGAATAGACGAAAACTTATTCACATTTGCTAAAGATATTATACCTAGAATTTATGCAAAAAATGCTCAAGACACGCTACCACTAAATACATTACAGGCGACGTTTCCTAGCCTGTTTGAGCGCATAGCACGTCAAACAGGCGGCTTGTTAAATATTGATTAACTCTTCTTAGCCTTCTTCTTTGGCGCCTTGCCGCCTTCCCAAGCTTCGTTTTCCGGTGTCGCAGGATCGTCTGCTTTTAGCGTGCCGTTACTATTACGAGCTCGCTTTGGCGTTGATGATTCGGTTAGTGCGGTTATCTCTGCATCTTGGCGTTTAATAATTGCCGCAGCATCTTCACAAGCCTGCATCATGGCTCTTGGGTTCGAGATCCTATGCGGAAGCTCCAACAGCATAATTAAACTTTTTTCTTTTTCACTTAACATTTTATTCTCCAAGTCGTTAACATAATGTAAACTACCATATGCTGCTTGTTATTCAATACTTTAAGCTATATGTTGACAATATACCTCTGAGAGCTTCATGCCTGTAAGCTCTTACACTTGCCCCGAGCTCTTCCTCCTTTTGGATCTCGGGGTTTTTTTATTTGCATTTGTGTTAACTCTCAGTTAACGTAATAATTCTATAAAAAATAAAAAGAGGTTATACCATGTTTAATAGTAATGAAGTTCAACCACACATATTAAAATCTGACGAGATTGAAAGTAAGATATTGTCTATTACGCCAAGCTTGGCGGCGAAATGGTTACACAATAATAATTATGGTAATAGGGCAATAAGTCCTACTGTTGTAAGAAATTATGCACACCAAATGAAGTTAGGCAGATGGATGTTAAGTCCACAACCGATTATCTTTTCTAGACACAAAGGCAGGTTACTTGATGGGCAGCATCGATTATCTGCCATTGTAGAAAGTAAGAAAACAATACAAGCGCATTGCTCTATTGTTAAAAACGAATCAATATTTAAGGTTTTAGATCAAGGCAAGAATAGATCTAATGCTGACATTTTGCACTTACCGAATACAATCGTAAGTCCAATACAGTTTCTGTTGCGTATCGACACGCATAGAAGTCATAAGGTAGTCTCAACTGACATAGAGCCTTTTTTAAATTCGACGCTACACCATCGTCTAAGTCACATTAATGAAGTGGTGCAGCCAAAAGATAAAAGGTTTAAAGGCAACCCATTTAGAGCAGCATTTGCCGTTGCAACTTGTACTGGTGCAAATTATGAAAAATGTTCTGAAGCGTATCGCGCATTATCTCATTTAGATTTTCAAAGCTGTAGTGAAATGATGAAAACATTATACTATCAATTTGATAGAGGGTGGGAGCAAAGTCGAGTTGGCGGAAGCAACCGAAATAATGAATATTTTATTCGAGGTTTGTATATGTTTTACAATTTAGAAACTTCAAAATCTACAATTAAAATAAGTGAGCAATTTAAATATGAAATAAAAAATAAAGTTAGAATGGTTATGGATACGTGGAGGTCTCACAAAGATGGCTGATGACATAATGACAGACATTTTTAACTGCGATAAGTCAGAAAGACGCAGAATTTTGCAAGAGACAATATATCGAATTAAATGGGAAAATCTTCGCCAAGACGAGCGGAGCAGTACGCGAGAAACTCGCAACTCTCATCGTGGCGATTGTTGGTCTAAATCAGGTAACAAAAGGAAAGACGATGATTAAATATTTTACGTTCATGGTGCTAACTTATTTCGTGCAAGGCGAACAGGTTACCCATAATATAATGTTCTCTAGCTATGACGGTTGCAGCTATTCTAAGGCCGCTATGTACGCTATAATGGAAAATGAGCATGATGATGTGCTAATCCACTGTAAAGGCACTACAGTGGCTTCTAATATGCTTATAAAGCCTAAACCAAGACCGGAGGTAACCAAATGGTAGATGAAGGACAGTTAATTTTAGAGTTTGCAATGGCTGCAAAAATTGTTGATCGTGCGGAAAGTGGAATACCGCAAGATCGATGGATACGTGGAGACCACGAAATGGAAGCTTTTGTGAAGTGTTATATTAATCTAGCTGCGGCAGTTGAGTTTCTAAAGAAAGAACTTAGAAACAAAGGCTCTGAGTCGATGAGCATCGACAACCAGTACACTTAAACAATAGACAAGGCGAGCTCTAGCGTTTCTTTATTTCGCCTTGTCCAACCCTTCCCATAATGCTCAAAATCATCTAAACCCTCGTAAAATTTCTGACGACCATAGTAATAGTTGTCGAGCACTTCCTTTGGATCTCTGTCATGCACTGCGGCAATCGTCATCTTTCCGATAGCGCCGTCCACAGTAAGGCCACCAGTAGCCTTCTGTAGGATCTTAGCAGCCCTGCTAGGACCTGCGTTCACACACATGTCACTGACCGAAATGTCAACGCCAGATGGAAGCTTATCTGCATGTATGACATCCCAGTAGTTTTTCTTATAAAGCGGTTTGACGTCTTCTTCGGTCAAAGCTTTCATAACATCTTTAGGCGCAGGCTTGCCAGTATACTTAGCCCAGTTCCATGCAGTAACGCCGAGCATTGTAGAGCCTTCGTTACCATGACCGTCACCTTTTGCATTACCATTGTCGCGCTGATCGTCTGTAAAGCCACCCTCATGCTTAATAAGCATTTTAAAAAACATATACCAATTTTCTTTCATCTTACTCTCCTACTGGCTCTTTATCGCCGCATACCCTGACATACACCATATCTGAGGTATAACTTTCCGACCATTTATTTTCTGTAAATGTGCAGAAATGCCATAGGTCATCTACGTCTGCATTAAGCAAATCCAAACTATCCTGATGAGCTGATACCTCTCCCTGCAAATGCTCTAAGTCATGCACCGGTGAGCTTATATACCAGACCAGTGCAACCAACTGCACAGTCATTGCAAAGGCTAATCCAA
>Ga0181401_1000773_pt1 | contig 13007 bp, 6 predicted proteins | sample 24SPOviralmetaG_FD_130130 | JGI IMG/M metagenome (GOLD analysis project Ga0181401, IMG submission 130130) | Marine viral communities from the oligotrophic San Pedro Time Series (SPOT) site, San Pedro Channel, CA, USA - 24 SPOT_SRF_2011-07-20 | ecosystem: Environmental > Aquatic > Marine > Strait...
CAAATATGTGGAGAATTTCAAGGAGAAGAAGAGAAAGTTGGAAGATCGGCTCCAAGTGAGGGATGATCTCTTGAAAGGTCGTGAAAAACTTATGGATGATTTTGAAGATAACATCACCCTCGCTCAGCTCCAGAGGCAGCTCTTGGAGTAGGTAGATTACCTAGAACCAAGAAGAACTCTTTTCTTTTCCCCAGTGGTGTTCCAGTTCAACCTTTTGTCCCTCAATTTCTTTGTAGTGTCTATTTTGAAATACAGGATAATCGTTTAATGTTTTAAATCTCATCTTAAAAATCTCATGAAACCATTTTCAAATTGCATGGTTCTATAACCTGTGTAATATAAATGCATTTTCCATACTCCATTTCTCGGTTTATAAGGTATTGAGTCTTTAATTTTAACTTTAATGAAGGTTTTATCAGATTTTGTATTGCTAAAATCAAAATAACCAGTTGGATTGGGGTCTCCTGGATTTAAAGCAAACGTATACGTATATATATGGTGATGTTTTGGTAAAGATAAACTATTTTTAGAGGTTGTATAGAATCTGAAATACTTGGGACCATTTTCTAAAGTTCTAATTACTTGCTCACCATTAATATATAAGTCTATATCTGAAACGTTATCATACTCAGAATATATATCATCCACCAACTGTCCCACTGGAATGACAGACGATAAGTTGAAACGGTTTGTGTAGTTGGCATATTGGGGGTATGTAGTTCCATTGAAAACTGATAGATTCTCTAGACCATAGACAGTATCAAGAGGGTTGAATTCTTTTTCAAAATCACTGTTTCGTATAAACCAGTGAAGGGTTTTCACGGGTATGTCTGGAACTAAGTTTGCCACGATCTCGTTCATGGGTGGTTTGTTCTCATATGAGGGGTGTATACCAACAAATTCAGTAGTTATGATTTGTGGTTCTTTCACCATAAATAAACGTTCATCATTTGACAGTTTGATTTCATCGGTTATTAAATTGAAGTAATCTAACTTTATATCACTTTGTGTAGGTGTAAAGAACGTCTTTTCATGGAACTCTATTTCGAATTCCATTTTTTGTTTATGTATCGCACACAATGGAAAGTATGGTTTTTCAGATACATTGGGATCGAAACGACGGGAAAAGAAGAATCTTAGTGGTAATGTCATTGGAATCATTCTTTTGTGTATATTTTGGAAGGCTGAGTTACTAGCCCATATTTTATGTGACCATCCACGATTAAGGTTAAGTTCCGACATCTTTTCTTCATCTACATCTTGGTAGATGTTATGGTATATGACATTCCAATCGGAGTCTATTTTTTCAACTAGAATTTCATCCACGAACATGCTCACACTTTTGATTAGATGATAGCCAATCATGGGTGCATATCTATCCAAATCCCCTGGTGTTTCAGATGGAAATGCTGGTAAGGGTATCGTTATAGCCATATTTGATAGTAGATCACCCATTAGTTTAGGATTGTACTCAACTTTTATCTTTTTACCCCACGGCCAATTAGATTCATTCTCGGTATTCTGTATAGTTTTGACAGATTGTTTTATGTAAAAGGGGCTGTGCTGTTTATACGAGTTCTTAAAAAATGAATTGTCCAAGTTTTTGGAAAGTAGGTGAGTGTCCTGCTTTCCAATAGCTTTTAATGAAATTTCTGCAATTTCACTACTCATACTCTATACATATAGAATAGCTTTAATACTTTTCACAAGTAGTCATAATGTGATCTATCTAGTACGTATATGGAATTTCCATTAGTCGGTGTAAATGCAGGTATATTCGCTGGGTTGGTGCCAGCATAACTATTCTGCGCTGCGTAAGTAACAGCTGTATTTGGGAACATAGATTTCGCTTGGAGTTGCGCGCCCGCGGCGTCGGAGGCCGATGAATGATTACCTGGTTGGTGAAGTTGATTACCAGGGTAAGAAGCCCAAGTTGTTGTCGTGTTATTACCACCGTCGGTCCAGTTTCGATTAAAGCCACCCCAGCTGACAAGTTGGAGATCAGGTAGACCATCTGATCCAATAGCCCCGTTTGTCCTATGAGTGTTTATGTTATAAGTACCGCTACCAGTGTATCTATATACACGCAATCTTGCTTTCATTTCGTGCGTTCTTCGCCAATAATATGTATAATTATAGCCCACTCGCTGGGTGATGGTGCCGCCGAAGAACCCGGGAATCGTTATATAAATGGGCTCGGATGTTGGTGACCTCCATTGCGATGGGTCGTTAGATGTGAAATGCCCAGATACGGAGAAAATCATCTGTGTGTTGTTTGCACTAGAAGGAAGATATACTCGGCTATAGAAGTTTTGACCATATTCTGTATACTTTACAACGGCCACAGTGTAGCTGTTATAGTCTTCGATAGTGAGAGAAAAGCCGCCTACACGACCTATAAGTCCTAGTGACCGCCCACTTAAATTTTGAGATCTATGGGTAATTGATGCATGTGCTATGATAGTACATTGACCTTCTCCACTGGAAGGGGTGCCAAAGTTGTTAGTGATTGTGTAAGTATCACCACCAGAGAGATGACTGGCGTTTCTTTGGACTTGAACGCTGTCAAAATAGTTCCGTATATCACGAGTCGCGACTTGTTGTGAAGCATTATTATTACATTTAGGTCTGTAAGAGCGTGTAATTTTCGTAATATTTCTACCAGCAACATTCTGAGTTGATGTAGAATCTGCCCACGTTAGATTACTATTCCACGGACTCTGGCTATCTACGAGAGGTTCATAAGAACAATACGCCTCTATGGTTTGAGAAGGTGAAAATGATATCGCGTTAACTGTAACGGTTCTACTTCGCATGAGTGAATTACCACCCAAAACTTTACTCGTAGCTGTCCAATTCACGGTATATGAACCAATGGTACTCGTGTTAAGATTACCCGAACTATATACTGGTGTATTTGTTGTATCTGTATTAATATAGTCGCTGCCTGCGTCTGTATACGAGTAACATTGGGTTACGTATCCACCTAATGCAGTCAACGTAAAACTGGCGGTGGCTCCACTAGTACTGTACACTTGAATAGTTCTCGTTACGGTTCCTGTATTAAGACCCCTGTCTGTAGCTGAATAAGTAATTGTATATACACCCGGTGTTGACATATTAACTGTACTATTTGTGCTATACGAGAGGTTTTGGTCGGGTGCATTAATAGTGATTGGTGGATTGGGTATTCCTAGAGATCCACCATAATTTTGAACCACCTTAATATAACTAGGTCCTTGTAGATTTAGAACAGGTGCGACAATATCATCTTCAACAGTAATAGTTCGTAGATTAGTTCCCGTGTTACCAGCGCTATCTGTTGCAGAATACGTCACGACATATGTACCAGCTTGAGAAGTGTTTACTGCACTCACTACTGTTCCATTAAACGTTACAACTTGGGTAACTGTTTCACCACCACTGGATGTAGCACCATATTCTGTGTATGTTTCCGCGTAACCGGTTGTTGAATTATAAAATATATCAACTGGATTGTAACTAGAATTGTTTAATGTTATATTTGGTGCACTAGTATCTCTAGTATAGGTGACCTGTCTTATAGCAGTCCCTGTGTTACCAGCGGTATCTGTTGCACTATAAACCACATTGTAAGTTCCTTCTGTTGTTGATTGAATTGCGCTAGTGTCTATACTAACTGTCTCACCATCTGACGTGGCACCGTATTCTATATAAGGCTGTACGTATGTGGGAGTAACAGAGTCGTTAAATATCAAGTTAATTGGATTTGCACTTGCATTATTTAGTGTTATAATCGGGTCTATGTCATCTTCTGTGACTATAACAGTCCTAGTTGCAGTTCCTATGTTTCCAGCAACATCGGTTGCTGTATAGGTAACCGTATAAGTACCTTCAGACGTGACATTCACCGTGCTACTGTCTATAACGACAGTTTCACCACTGTCTGCTGTGGCCCCATATTCTACATATGGTTCTGAATATGTAGGTGTAACTGAGGTGTTGTATATTAACCTCACTGGATTTTCATTTGGATTTGTTAAAGATATCACAGGTGCTACAATATCTTGTTTGACTGTGATTGTTCTCGTATTAGTTCCCGTATTACCAGCGGTATTGGTTACGGAGTACGTTACAACATAAATACCCTCAGTGGTCGGACTTACACTACTTACACTTACAACTGTTCCTCCACCTATTGGGGACCTAGTGATGGTTGTAGTTATAGCTTCACCACCATAGGATGTAGCACCATGTTCTGTATAGGATTGTGAAACTCCATTTGCGTTATTGTAAAACAATTTCACATTATTGTAAGATGGTGTATTCAATGTTATCATTGGAGAAGTGGTATCTCGTGAAACTATTACACCTCTGTAGTTAAATCCTGTATTCCCAACAATATCAGTCGCACTATAAGTAACTGTATATGTACCAGGTGTAGTTGTATTCACTGAGCTACTGTCTATCGTAACTACTTCACCATCATCTGATGTGGCACCAAATTCTATATAAGCTTGTACGTATGTAGGGGTAATTGAATCATTGAATACTAGGTTGATTGGATTTGCGTTTGGGTTAGATAGTGTTATTAACGGAGCTGCTGCATCTCTTGTAACGTTTACAGTTCTGGTTGCAGTTCCTACATTATCACTGACATCCGTGGCTGTATATGTAACTGTATATACACCTTCAACGGTTGGATTTACTGTAGTGACCGATACGACTCCGCCGCTGTTGATGCGAGTATAAGTAGTGACTATGGTTTCACCTGTATCAGCTACAGCGCCATATTCTGTATAAGCTTGAAAGTATACAGGGTTAACTGAATCGTTGAATATTAGATTTATTGGATTTGCGTTCACATTGTTTAGTGACACCACGGGAGGTACCGTATCAACAACATTAACTGTTCTTGTAAATCCTCTGTAATTTTTATTTCCATGTTCATTGACCACTGCATATTCAAACGTATATGATCCAACAGTATTTACATTTAAATTATTACTACTATCAAATGTTAAATCGGGTGATAGAGTAATTCCTGGATCAGAATATGGTTGATATCTCTCATGTATTACAAGCTCGTTGCCGTTAAATACATTATCAACAAATGGTCCAGGGAAATCTTTTAGGTTCCCGGAACTTTCACTCTTTCCGTTAGAAATCAAAGGATAAATGATCCGGACTGTTCCATTTTCTATTTTCATAATATTGTAACTTTTAGCATAAACTGATAGATCATGTTGATGTGTCCAACCCGTTTTAAATCCTTCTACGGTCAATATTTGATTGTTTATCGTTGAAAAGTTTAACTGACCCGAAGGTTTCCAAGATTCTGGACGGGTGGCGAAGCTCCACATGTATATGCGACGGTTAAGTGCGGTATGTGTATGATACTTTGAAGATGGGATAGCTCGTAAGAAATGTGATGGAAATTCACCCACACCTTTTTTTGGTATAACTTCTTCATCATCTAATTTTAGTGACAGGGACTTTATGGATTCCATGACTGGTTGTGAATATTTACTTGATGTGAATACGTTGTTCGTTTCTCGGTTACCGTAGTTTCTTACAAATCCATCAAAATCGGTTACACCTTGGAAAAATGATATTTGACTTGCATTTACGTTAGAATCTCTTAACAGGTCTAGAGAGCGTTTGTTACTTTTTTGTACCACGAAAAACAATTCTTTGACTGGATTACAAAAATTTAGTTTGAACTTGTTATTTTGTGATTCTTGTACAAAGTCATTGTCGTAATTGATTCCTTGATACTCCATCCAGTTGAATTTATTGAGTTGTAGTTGTGTTATAATCTGTGTGGTGGAAGTATTTTTTATTCTATTTCGTTCAAGTTTATCAAGATGTATTAACTCTAACTTTAGTTTACATGTGTCAATTTCAATATCTATATCTCTGTAATCTTTTGGAGTAACTATATCTTTGGAAAATAGTTGGACATTACCACAACTTTCATCCTCTTGTGCTTGTGTGGTTGGTAATGCGTTTATTAATGGATCGAATGATGTATCTTTAAAAGGTAATTCAGATGAGGGTTCCCAGTCTGCATTACTCGCTGATACAGCTATGTCATTACCATCAATCGTTGTTGTTATTTTATCGGAACCAAATGATGCATCTGCATCTTCATCAATTTTTTGTGATATTATTGACTTAAATTCAAAATTACCCGAATCATTGAGTTGATAGACTGACACCCACCCACCATTTGTTTCGGTCGGTGATTTATTCAGACCTAAAGTTGTATTGGAATCTGCACCTACTATTAAGGTTTTATCATCATCACTGAGATCAAGGGTTTTACCAAACTCCCATCTTTTTTGTATAGGATCATTCCAAGAAGTGTACAATGGCTGTACCAATTTTCTAGCGCGTTCGGTTCTATCGGCCAAGCTCGGTAGTTCTGGGTATATAGTTTGATGTAATTGATATCTTCCACCAGGTTCAACCATGTTGATACTATTACCCATCCCGGGATGAAATTCACAGTAATAATAAAGTGTAGTACCAACCTGACTAATGGGAACTGTAAATGTTGTTTTAAAAGTACCTTCTGGTGCACCAGGATACGGATACACTGTATTGGTAATTGTACCATTAAATATATATTCGGATCCATCTCCGTGGGTACCATCACTCGTCTCGGAGAATTTAAATGGGTGTGCAGGAACATATCCACCTACAGTCGGATTATTGAATGTATACGTTACACCCCCAATAAGCTCAATTGTGGGGTTTTCATCTCCATTTACGTAAAATTTACCATCCGAAGCCGTTATGTTGTATATAGAAGTAATTGCAGATGTACTTGTTTTTTTGTAGACATGGATACGCCCAACATTCCAATCTACGTTTTCGGTTTTAGTAAACGCTAATCTCGCTGCCGGAACCCAGTTGGGCTCTGATACGATTAACATCTGACTCGTTCTAGATATAGCAATTTTCTCACCAAAATTGAAGTTATATGTGGGAGTATCTGGGGGGTTCAGTGTCTGTACAAGTGAAAATGTTTTATCCCAGTCCTGTTTATATTCTAGATAGTATTCCCAGTTATGAAAGTTCCACTCATATATTTGCACACCACCAAGTAGACTTTTATATTCTACGTCCCTGATATAACTATATGCAACTGTAAGATTTCTTACGTGTCCCCAAAAGATAGCGAACCGCCCATTGTCTTGCTCTGCCGTACGCCCATTTAAAAAATTGGATCTATATTGATCCGTTTCCCAGTAATCACTCATTTGTACGTCGGACCTCCTTTGATCCACATCGGCGTTGCTATCTGGACGAAGACCGGTGCCCTCGATCGGACCAGTTAAAGATAGAGTAGCACTTAATGGTATTCGTGTATTAGGCCAGGCGAGGCGGAATACACCCCCGAAGTTATCGCTTCTAACTCCGGAGGTCCAATAATTCGGTCCTTGGGTATCAGGAGATCCGATAGTATAACCAGGTACAGATGGCGCGTACGTTGGAAATGACGCCCTACCATTTAAATCATTCGGTAACCACGTAAACATCCGCAAGTCGGTAGGCCAGTTGGGATAACCCAAAGTTGCTACAATTGCCTTACCCGCTGATGTTATTCGTGTAACTTTACCAAATCCTCTAATTTGGGGGGACGCGCCAAACGGCAACTGTACATTCCAATTCCCACTTCCGTTCGATCCGGTATAATTCGGTGGGTTGAGCCATGGCTCATTCATAGAACTCATAAATTTGGGTTCAAGCACACCCATATTACTATATCTCGAATCTCTTGCATAACCATGCATAGGCCAATGTAGTTCAAGCATACCTTCAGCAACGACATCACTAGAAATAACTTTCCCAGATTCAATATTTTCGAGTTCAATTAGTCGGTCGCGCAACGTCGTTGAGTTAATAGAATTAAGATGCGTATCAGGATCCCATGCATCGTTGTATCCTTGTCCAACTGGAAAGTGTCTAAATATACGAATGCACCCTGAGCCGAGTCCAAATGAGCTTGAGAATGGGTCATCTTGATTTACAAAAGATGGGAAAGTGGACGGTGTAAATATACGCCCATACGAGACATACATTGGCTCAAAAATTGTGCCATCAGTTGGACCGCTCGTTATGGCGAATACTTCTCCTAATTCTAAACAAGCAGCTACTAATCCATGGTTCAGCCAATTAACTGGTACAGCTTTTTCATTTCCCTTACCTATATCCGTAAATGGGGTCGTACTTTGGTAGTACGAGGCTTCAACTTGATGATTAAACGCATCTCTTAGCATGTTTGGACCCGTTTTTTCCATTGAAAATGATGTACACGTAGTTAAGTGTGGATAAACTGTATCCATTATTTCTAGTGTCTGTGTACTCATATACGGATTTATTAACATAGCATTTTTAGAAAATTCTTTGTCACCTGTTTTAAGACGCATAGCAATAGAACCACTTGGTAATCCCGGAAATGAATGAAACATCGTTTTAGTCAGATCTGCACAAGTAAAGTGTTCTGGAATAGCACCTCTGATATCATACCATTGTCTTACATCGTAAGTATTTTCTAGAAAGTCAAACATTGACCATGTTGGTTTTTCGTATGTATCTGAATATGGGTAGTAATCACGAGTTGTATATTTTTTCGCATATTTATGAATACCTAGACCATTTTGTCCCAATTTGGCATTTTTCATGCTCGCACCCGGATTATCATACCACGGAACTTTATTATACTTGAAATAAGAATAATTGGTTCTATTCCAACCCTTAATCATTTCCAGAAAGATTACATTTTTATCGGGAATCCAACTCCCATCGTAATATGTAGGAAACGGGAAGTTAGCCGAATCTTCTCTGTAAATATCTGGAGTTTTGGAAAATAAGATATCTTTTAAATCTCTGAACTTTATTTCAACTTCGACTTCCTGTTTTGTGATTGCACACAATGGTAGACACAATTCTGACGTCTTATAAAAATAAAACGGTAAATCAATCTGAAAATCAAATTTTTTCTGTGTATGCTTTTGAGAAAACGTTTTTCTACAGCCATACCAACTAGAAAATGTAGACGATGGTATTAGTCCGGTGAGATTTTCAATACCTTCTTGTTGTCTGAAGTTGTTAAAGTAAGTATTACTGATCGTGATATAAGTTGAATCTAAGCGTTCAATTTTTGTACCACCTATGATGAGATCTGCATATTCTATAAGGGCTACTCCAGCTCCATCCTGATAGTATAAATTCCATTCAGGTGGAATATCATCAGCTTTAACAACGAGGGTTATAGTTTTAAGTAGGTCACCCGCATTTTGTGGTATTGTGAATCTAACTACTTTACCAAATCCAATATTTTCTCTCTTAGGGTTAAGTTCCGTGTAATTAACCGAAAAATTTGGGCGTTTGGTTATTTTCTTATGAAACAATGTACTCTCTGGATTCAGGGATAGATATTTATCATTTTCACCGTACGTTACAACATCTAACCTGCCAGCCATTAATATATCAACACATTAATATTTTAAGCCGCATAACCCATTGCTAAACCCAATCACGTTATAATTTACAGCATAAAGGTACAACTTTGTTTTGTGTAGACTGTTCCACACTGTATAAATAGAATTGGGATCGGGGGTTTTAAATTTAAACGTAAACTTTTGGTGTTTTATACGGCTAAAATTTATATGTCCAGTTGGATCATGTGTATTGGGATCAAGACACAATGGGTATACGTAAAATAAACCATTTTTAACTTTGAATGTCTTGAACCAGCCTAAAGTTGTTTGATTTGCTCCACCTGGTCCGGGTAAATTACGAACGGCTTCAAGTGATAATATTTCATCGAGTTGAATAAATGTTTGGTTATAATGGGATGGGCTCCTATGCCATGTCAAAGACTCTTCCACTATATCACTAGGTGATTTATACTTATTTAAGAACTGGTAAGACGACAAGTCGTTGTGATCACCACTAAACAAAACTTCATTGTTAATTTTCATATTCGCATAATCAAGTTCTTCATATATATTAGATCTATTTGTTAGTTTTACCCATGAATCATGTTGAAGAAAGAACATAAATTCCCGTAAAGGGTTTTTAAAGTTGCACATAAAAGAGTGTTCTTTATCAATGTCATCAGATTCTATAGTTTTAGTTGCTAGTTGAGTTTGTGTTATTACGTATTCAATTGGTCTAGACTTAAAAAATGCCTTTTCTTCATCCATTAGGTGATGATAATCTACATTTAACGAAATTCTCTTGATTTTAAGGTTTTCGGAATAGTCTACGGGCATGTGCGTAGTTCTAAATCCTACATGTTCCCTCATTTTCACTTGTACTTCTAAATTTTGTTTATACATAGCGCACACGGGTATTGCGAGATGTGAGTGGTTATAAAAATAAAACGGCAAATTTAAATACAGTGGTATAGTTGGTGAAAAATGTGAATTTACGTTATAAGAGTCCCTATACAAAATGTCTAAGTCATCAGTTTCAATTGATCTCAGTTTGTGATATATTGATATATAATCCGTTGTCAATCTATCTATACGTTGCCCACCCAAAAACAAATCCACGTACTCAATATTTGCTCTTACAAACGAATCGTATACATTTGACGTTATTTCTTCATCCACAAATATTTTTAGAGTCATATTTGATATCATATCACCAGCTGAGGTTGACACGGGGCATGATATTTTTTGACCTCGCACTAGATCCCCATTAAATGGCATTTCAAGTATCTGTGTAGTAAATTTTGTATATCTAGAGAAGCGTGACAAAAAATACGACATCTGTGGATTACCCGTCAAACAGGCATCCTGTAGACCAGTAATAACTATATCAGATCTACCAGCCATCCTTATAAAGTGTAAAGTTTAATTTTTTAATACTAATCATCTACAAGTAGATCAATTTCCTTCTCGTATGTGTGTGAGATTAGAACTGATTTTAGATCTCTTGAGAATGTCCTATATTTCTTTGGTAATTCACTCCAAAGACGTTCGTTAGAAACAAATGCGTCAACAGCTCCATCTCGCAACAAGGGTTCGAGAAGTAACCAATTTGGTTCTGTATATTTGATTCTGTTACACCCTCTCGCAAACTTCCTGGCGTATATATACCACGCACCAATACTTCTGTATATATGTATAGGTCGTTTACGTTGTTCTAGACAAACTCTGAGTGAAGGAACGATAAATGTATGAAACTTTGTGAAACCATCCATACAGATTCGTTCTAAATGATCGTTATTATATGCAGCGGATAACCGTTCTTCTATTGTTTCAACATATTCGTCTATGTCAAAGGGTAGATCCATTTCAATTGATGGAACAATCTCTTCACTTTGTAGTAGTTTAAAATGTTTCAAATGTGCTTTGTCACTCATAACTTCATCAAATGTGTTGTATCCCGACAGAACGCCTAGATAGGCTAGAGAGGTGTGCCCACCATTGAGGATTCGGATCTTGGTTTCTTCATATGGTTCAAGATTCTTTGTTATAGTAACACCGACCTGAGTAAGATCTGGAAATTCTGCGGCAAAATCATCTTCTATGACCCATTGGGTAAATTCTTCTGTTTGTATGGCTGTTTTTCCATAACTCGGAAAAAGTTCCTCAACTTCAAAACGTAATGAGTCGTGTGTACGTGGAGTAATTCTATCAACCATACATGATGGAAATGAGACATTTTCTCTCACCCAATCAGCAAGTTCATTCTGATTAGTCTGATACAAATATGCTAGGAACTGTGCTTCGAGAGCGCGTCCATTTTGGCGAATGTTGTCACAACACAAGATGGTGATTGGTGAGTTTCTGTTTCTGAGACCGCATGCGAGGTATTCAAACAGGGGAGACCCAGGTGCATAGCCACTTTCTGTAACAGTGATTGTTACGAGTTTTACACTTGATAAGACGAGCATATGTTTTGCTACTGTCCTATTCTTAGTCCAATCTATGTAGTCTAGGTGTGACCTAACTAGACGATAAGAGGATGGAGTTTTTACAATGTAGTTATCAATTTCCCGAAAGCCTTCATTTCGGAGATTGACGGCTACGATACCCCACCGGAGATCACCAGTTTTCTCCATATAGTCATCTATATAGACGGCCTGGTGTGCTCTGTGGAAAGCTCCGTATCCAATGTGTACAATACCTGTTTGACAATCACTCTTATCGTAAGAGGTTTTGTACATTCTGACATTAGGACAGAAATTTTTAAGTGACTTAGACAAAAAGATTTACGAATATATAAGTATGGATGAACTATTAGAAGTTATGCAACTAATTGACAAGAATTCAGATAAACTATCAGAAGGAGATTATTTAGACATATGTAACCGTTTAAAAAGGGCGTACAGTAAGCGTGCTGACCCAGAGTTTTTCTTTGATTACGACAATTTTTCTATACAACCACTTGGTCCTACAAGGGAAGTTTACGATTACTTCCGTAACTATTACATGGATCAGGGAATTGGATTGGATTCTGATTATATAACTGGTCAAATGGATTATTTGCGTAAAGAATTAGAGGGTACTCACATTCTAAAGAGAAGAACTAAGTACATCCAAGAGACGAGTGTTAGACATTACTGTTTATCTAATAACTTGGATCCAGACGATTACATAAATTACACTGTACGTGATTCGGAGGGGGTAGATCGTAACAGTACGTGGGAAGATACACTTGAACGTCTACATCTTACCAACGAGGATGTTATGAGTATGGCCAAGACATATATGCAGATAGAGAACACATTTAGGGAGAAATATCGTAACGCAATTGAAAGACGCCTCGAAAAGTTAGAGGAAGCTGACGACAAACTAGATGAATTATAGAGCTTAAAACCTAAGTGTGAATTAAAAAACAAGAAAATAACTTTCACACCATGGATAATCTTAAAAGTATTATGCAAAGTCTTGATGAAATTTCCAGTATGATCCCTGAGGGTACGTATCTGGAAATGGCTGATAATTTAAAAAGGGTTCATGAGAATCTACCTAAAAATGAGGATCCCCCCATCATTGACA
>Ga0181401_1000775_pt1 | contig 12983 bp, 21 predicted proteins | sample 24SPOviralmetaG_FD_130130 | JGI IMG/M metagenome (GOLD analysis project Ga0181401, IMG submission 130130) | Marine viral communities from the oligotrophic San Pedro Time Series (SPOT) site, San Pedro Channel, CA, USA - 24 SPOT_SRF_2011-07-20 | ecosystem: Environmental > Aquatic > Marine > Strait...
ATTTCCCTACTACGGTGGGGTGTTCACCGATGCATGGATGTCTAGTAACGGATTCATCATCTTGTATGACCCAACAAAGGGATATGGAAACAGCAACACTGCTCAGAGTTGGTGTAACACTTGTCCGTGGGGATATAGTGGGGGACCCCCGCAAGGAAGAAGCAATCTCTCTTATATGATAGCTCCCATGTGGAGTGACTTCCGACATAATACTAATGTAACAAACTCGGGTTACTTTTACGAAACTGGTGAAGATGGCACATGGTTTGAGTGGCGTAATGTTATTGAATACGGCACAAACAATCAAAACACGTTTGGATTGCAATTGTGGGGAGACGGGTCATTTGACTTTCAATACGCAGAGGTAAACGTAAGACAGCACGATGTTTGGATCGGTTTCACTGGAGACACCACAAGTCAAAGTGGTAACGTCTACACTGAAGTAAACGAATTGTTTTACAATCAGGCAAGTACAGGTGCCATGCAAACGTCAGATGTAACCGGCTTTACGGATGCAGAAACAAATTATGGATATGCATGGTATGGTCAAGATGGAGGCTATTCTTCTATTGACTGTAGTAACCCACTGAACGACCCTTCTTGTCCCGGCTATGATGATGCATACTTTGACCAGCAATGTCAAGCAAATGCATTATACGATCCTCAATGTCCAGGATACACAGAAGCATACTTTGACCAGCAATGTCAAGCAGATCCTCTTTACGATACTCAGTGTCCTGGGTATGAGCAAGCATATTTTGACCAGCAGTGTAGTATTGATCCTCTTTACGATCAACAATGTCCTGGTTATGAACAAGCATACTTTGACCAGCAATGCGGAATGGATCCACTTTACGATACTCAGTGTCCAGGATACGCAGAAGCATATTTCAACCAACAATGTGGTCTTACTGCACTTTACGATCCTCAGTGTCCAGGATACGCAGAAGCATATTTCGATCAACAGTGCGAATTAGACGGTATGTACGATGTTACTTGTCCAAAGTACGCACAAGCATTTTTAAAATTTCAATGTGACATCGATCCTCTTTTCGATGTAACGTGTGAAGGGTATGCTGTAGCAAAAGCAGAATTAGATGCACAGGCGCTTGCTGAACAACAAAAATATGAAGAAGAGCAGAGAGCATTAGAAGAACAAGCCCGAGCGGCAGAAGAAGCAAATAAAGTTATAGAACAAATTTATGAAGAAGAGCCAGTTTACAAGGAAGAAGCGAAAACAATTTTTAGCGAGGACCCTATTGACGAATTGATGACTGAAGAAGAGGCGTTTCTTGAAGAAATTGAAAAAATCGTTGAAGAAGCGGCTCCGGTAGAGGAAAAAATTGAAGAAAAGGTCGTTGTAGAAGAAATTGTCGAGGAAGAAGTGCTTGAGGAGCCAGTAGTCGTTGAAGTGGTCGAGGAAATTGTCGAGGAAGACGTTGCCGATGTTGCAAGTGAGAAAAAATTGATCGATATCGACCGAGTTTTAGACGTTATGAGCGACCAAGCGCAAAAATCGCAAAAAATGTTGGCTGATAGCGCAGAAATGTCGGTCACAAGTCAAGATGACCCGACTTTTGGGACTTCTAATCGCTCCGAACGCTATAATGCGCTCTCAGACGCCCTGAAAAGCGAGGAGAGCGACAATAATATTGCCCAAGATGCAGTAGCAAGTGCTAAAAACTCGCTTCAGACGCAATCAGAGAGCGTTTCCGAAGAGATTTTAGACGATGGAAGCTCCACTGAGACGATGGATCAGACTTTTGGCGAGCAAATGACACAATCCTTTGCGCTTGGGGGCAACATCGGGACGTTTTTAAGCGGGGAAGCACCCAATTTCAGCAAATTTGACATCAAACCCCCTAGCAAGTCAGAGGCAAGAGACACTAAAAAGGTCGAATCGCTCGCGGAGAAGATGTCAGACAGTGCAATTGAAGACAATATTGAAAAATTGAAAGAAGAAATGCAGAACTCTGGTGGTTTTGACGGCAATCAAGCAGTCACAGTTACACTGATGGGTCATGTTCCTAATTTCAATCAATATCGCAGTACTAATTTGCAAGACCAACAGCAATGGTACAGCGGAGAAACTGTATATAATGGGCAAAAAAATGTGGACAACACATATAACCTCTATAAAATGGTAGGAAGTGGTGATGAAAAACACAGAGAAATGGTTTTAGAACAATACGGGAGATAAAAACCATGGCAGAGATAGAACTAGGAGATATGAAAGTCAGTGGCGGCAAGTTGCTGATTGTGATTCCTCTTCTTGGTACTATACTTGGGGGCATGTGGGCAGGCTTTGAACTGTATCAGCGTCTATTAGATGCAGAAGAAGCTATTATAAGTTATGTGTCGCCTGACTTTTCTCATTACGATGAGAGTTTAGCAGTGCTTCAGACTCAGGTAGCAGAACTAGAGAAGTCTATAAATAAACTAGAAAGCGATACAGAAGAGTCAATGGATGAGTTTAAAGAAGATGTTCGCGGTGCTGAGTCACTTGCGAGATCAACAGACGAAACTGTAGCCGAGACTCAGCGTGAATTGCGAGATGATGTATATGCAATGGAAGAAAAACTTAACGAAAGGATGCGACAGATAGATGAAGACTTGCGAGATATGCGGTCTGACCTTGAAGAGAAGATTGAATTGATTTTGGATAACCCTTTGAATGACGTTGAATAAAGCGCAAATTGAATTCAGTGCTGAAACTGGCACTTTCTATGGTATGAACTTGTGGGATGTTGACCCCGATGGGTTGACTCCCACTCAACTCAGAGATTTGATTACTATTATTCAGATGTATAACTGGAAGCACCTAGATGCAATTTCCACTATCACACCTCAAGTAAGGCAAATACTACGAGATTTTGATTTTGAACTTTACGACGAAGAAGATTGGCTATAATAAGAAGTTTGAAAGCCGTTGTCTATAAAAGCACCTTTAATATCTTTTAACTTTTCTTCAATCAATTCAATCGTATTTTCAGACAACATATCAGTGTAAGGTACAGGTGTTCTTATTGTCTTTATAAAGGGCGAATCCGGAAACACTTCCTCTTGATTGTCCACCCAATCTTCATAAACTATAAACTCAGCATCTTTTGTTTTGATTGCTTTGTTGAACCAAACCCACTGTGAAGACATCCATGGTTCTAATAGAAAAGAAGCCTCTGCCCAAGCCTGTTCTGAAGACAAATCATACTTTTCTATTTTTTTGTCTGCGATATCCCACGTCTCTTGTGTCCAATGCATTTTAACGTGTTCAGAAGATCCAATGTGCAAACCAAGAACACCTATCAGCCATGAGCAAGCAGAAGCCAATAGGTCTTTTCGATAGTTAAAAATGTTCACGTGAGGATACTCAATTAAATATTGTTCTCGGTTTTTTGAAGACATCTTTACAACAGTATTGTAGTTAAGATACTTTGTAATATAATCTGATTTTTCTTTTAGGGCGACTTCTTTTTGATCCATCTCATGCATGAACCAAAAAAGATCCTTTATTTCTTCTGGCGTCATTTCTTTTGGAAATTCTTGTGGCTTCCATCCGATCGGAGGAATTTTTCTGGCACCGGGTTGTGTAAGCGCCATCTCCATCAACCATTCATCAAAATTGATTGCATCATATAGGTGAGCGAGATGGCGGCACAATACAGTGCCCCCAGTCCTCGGTGCAGTGTGTACTATATAAATCATAAGATTATTTTTTCATGAGGTAAATCATCAATAAATTTTGAGTACTCAGGCTCTTCAAACAACAAAAGATGGTCACGAATATACCAAGTCTTGCTGAAACAGATAGGGTCGTCTTCTCGGTATTCAGACCAATCTCTTATAAACTGACTCTTTTCTTCCAAGCAATCCTTACGATTATGAAACCAACTCATCACCATATAACACTCGGCAAGATAACCAAAAAAGTTTATTGTTTGGTCGAAAATTTTGTTTCGATCTTCAAATGCTTTAAATGTCGCATGTGAACCAGTCAACAGTTGTTTTAGATCACAGTGTGGAGCATCACCGTTGTTCGGATGCACCCAATTATAAAAATTTACAGCACCTTTTTCTAATGCAAGAGTTTCACAATAGTGCCACACTTCATCAGAAGGTTTTCCATAGACGTAGTAATTCATTTGTAAAAAATATGTTGTCCTATTGTGCTTGTTTGTTCAAAGTGAGGAGTCCACCAAGGAGAAACTTTCTTAGAATGGTAATGTGTAGCGCCTTCTGTGAAGTCTGCATACCCTTCCATTAAAACTTCTGCCATGACCCTCGCTCTGTTCCATGATCTATTATCATTTATAACTTCTTCTTTGCCGTCACAATAATAAGAGAACTGGCAAGCATGTCGAATTATACGACCAGTGTGATCTAACTTAGCCTGTCTTGTAACACCGCATACCGTGTCTGGGTATTTAGGATGTTCAACACGATTAAAAACTACAAGTCCTACTGCTAGTTGCCCAGCAACAGATTCACCTCTTGCCTCAAAGTATATTGTCTCAGCAAGACACATAACTTCTTCATCAGCAAACGCATACAATGGTAAAAGACATACTATAAAAAGGATTAGCCTTTTCATATCCGACTCCTATTGTATAGGTAGATTATTTATAGGTCAGAGAAAGTAACTCGGAGGGTATAGTCACCCAGCCATAGAGGAAGAGGACGAGACCATACAGTGTACCCTTGTATATCGTAAGAATAACTACACTTGATTTCCATGTAAACTCCTTAAAATGGTGCCGCCACCAAGAGTCGAACTCGGGACCTATTGATTACAAATCAATTGCTCTACCAACTGAGCTATAGCGGCATGTATTAATTTATACTAATTATAATCGATATGGTTAGTGTTGTCAATACTAGAGTGATTCCATATAAACCACGTTATCCAGGATACCAACGCCGTCTTCCATCTTTTCTCTGACTTTTATATCGGGATGAACAAATCGAAATTCGATATTTGGAAAATCTAAAAAATTCTTTTTGTGCTGAGGCATCCACTGTACAACAGAATGGGCGACATGTTCAGGGGTGCCATCTTTTACATAACAAACAGTGTTTTTGTAAATGTTATTGACAACACCGTTTGTGCTACCAAGATCAAACCCTAACATGTAAATAATTTCTGGATTTTCTTCACACGCCAAACGAATGGCAGTAGTACCAGAACACCACTTTTCTATTTCTTTATTTTGAATCACCTTTACTTTGTCTTCATCGTCTACCCACGTAATGTAAATACGATGCTCATCTCCATGAAGTACAAACTGATTACGGTCGCCGCGCTCAGACTCTTTGATCGGGGCACCCTGACACTGTACGCGCATTATTTCAGACATCTCTCCAGGGAGCGGGTCCCATACGCGCATCCATGTATCATTGTCTTTACAATAGCCGCTACTGTAAATTTCTTGTACCATAGCATTATCTACACATACTAAGACATCGGGCGTGAAATCACGATACAGGGCGTTACAGCCGTATGTACGAGGCAGACTTGACAAGTCTACGTTGTTGCGGCTCTCACCGTTTCCAATTACGAATATACTAGACATGATTCTCTGGCCTCACATATAATTGCCCTAGTTTTCTCTCTTTATATTCAGAGACAAAATTCAAAATAGTATCTGTGTCAGTCGTATCCCAATCAACACCATTTGTATAAGTATCCGCAATGTTTTTATTTGCTTGAGTAAGAATAGGCAAACTCCACATGGATACTTTATGATTTCGGGCAGAGTTAATTGTAGCAACCCATTTTAACATATCAATCAAATCATACTCTTTACTTGGATGAATCCATTTCATCATTCCATGTTCAAATTTGAATTCATAACCATGATGCAAAGATAACTTATCAAAATCAGATTTGGGATCAAAATTATTTTTATCTAATTTTTCTGGATGTGTGAGACCTAACGGAATAAAGAAATATTTATCAGGCCAATTGTCAAACAACCACCTCTGCGATTCTTTGAGGCTCTCTTGACTTTCTTTAGGCAATCCTGCAATCATCGTAATAAAACCGGAATAATATCCTAAAGGACTATTCTTCGTAAAATACTCTCTTGTTTTCAAGAGACATTCTTTTATCTTATCAGGATGCATCCCTTTTCGGATTGTTTTGCCAGCCTCATGATTAAGAGTTTCAATACCATAGTGGTGACCAACAAATCCCATATGTAACATATTATCCCAATCTTTTTCACCCCGACTTGCCATCAAGTCTACCCTAACAAACCCATGAAAGGTTGGCTGAAAGGGAAGTCTTTTACATACCTCTGCAAACTTTTCAAGTTTCTCACTTGTATCATTAAATGTCTCGTCAGATACAATGTATTGTGTGCATCCCCACTTCTCATAATTTTCCATGAGTTCTTCATAGACATCATTATCACATCTTGTCATATCACCTTTGACACCCAGAGGACCGTAAGCACAGAACGCGCACTTAAACTTACAGCCTCGACTAAATTCAATATTCAATGTCTCGTTGGGTTGTATGTAATCTCGTTCTTCATAGGTAATCTTTGCGCTTCGTTTTGGAAAGGCAGGGTAATGTCGTGCTGAATCAATCACGTTAAGTTCAACATCAAAAATTGGGTCTGGAACATCATACATATTTTTTACAGTCGTGGTTTTGGGATGCGGTCCTTTTCCAATCAAGTAATTGGTAAGTGCCACAATCGCATTTTCTCCAAATCCAATAATATGATAATCAGTTTTAATCTTCAACAGACTCTCAAGTTTCTGCGACCCGCATACTGTTTTCACCCAAGGAAAATGTGTGTTAATATATTTTAGAACCCGATTGAGTTTGCCATCCTCTCCAGTAGCATTGAGTTTATAAAAGATACTAAAACCAATAAACTTAGTTTCTTCAGTAATGCGGTCATGTAATAAGGTACATAACTCTTCAAAACTAAATGAATGAAAAAAGTCAATGACCTCAATATCCCAACCAAGGTCTCTCAGATGTGTTGCTATTTTATATGCACCAAAGGTTCTTGCAGGAATATCTACAAGAGAGTTAAGTCCCTTAGAATGGGAGCTTAATTGTTGTTGTTCGTCCATTTGGCTCTTAGTGCCAAAAATAAGTCCGTGCATGTCCCTTAGGCTTCTTTTTGTAAACTTTCCCGCATAACCTCTTTCTTCATACTCATGTAATCTTTCTTTGTCATGATCCACGCAGATGTCGCAAGAATGAGAATACCCACAGATTCGTAGATTATATTTATTGCGTCTGATCCTTTTGTTTGTAGAATCAGCATACGAGTGAGCGCAGTCATTCCAATAATCAAAGGCAACGTTACTGGTATTCTTTCTGACTTGTAGAACGCGGCAATCATGCCTAGTATCTCTGCATAAATGAACAGCAAGAATAAATCACCTAGAGCCATCTTGCCCTGTTGACCGAACATATCAAGAATGTCATAGCCAGCCGCCCAGATAGTACCCGCAACAATAAACAGCAACAACACCTTTTCTGCGTGTGTTATTGCATCACCGATTTGTTGCTTCATAATATATTCCTCTTCAATATCCATTCTGGGTCTTTTGCATTACTTATCGGAAACGTCCAACGATGCAAGAGTCTTTGTTCTAAAACTTCTTGTGGAAATGGTACGCGGCGATGCAATGTCAAAAGTTGGTCACTCAAAACAATATCGCCTTCTCTCCAATGATGATGATACATGTACTGTTCATCAAAGAGCCAGTCTTCTAATGCCTCTTGAATTTGAGGTAGAGAGGTCATCTTCAAATCGTTGTTGGTGTAAAAGTAAAAGCCTTTTGTACCGGCAACGTTTTCTTGCAAGACTCTCATTCGATAACTATTGTTGCCGCGAGACATTGCTTTCAATTGCACTTCTGGCGTGTCAGCCCAATTCTTTGCGCTCTCATAACGATAGTCACACCAAACGTCTTCTAACATCTTGACTGTCTCTGAGTGCATGTCAGCACGTGCTAGAGACGTATCTAGCCAAGAGGTTGTAGTACCTTTGACACCTCGAATGGCTTGTAAGCCCACACCGTCTGCTCTCGTAGGTCCGTTGAGATTGGCATGCCACTTCAACTCACCTCTAGGGAAGATGCCAGTGTAATTACCGTCTCTCTTTTCTCCAGTGACTCGCTGAACAGGATAAGTGCCAACAGTCCACGGATCAATGTACTCAGCAGGGTTGCCTTTGTAGTTACCGTCAGCATCATGAACCATCTGTCGGAAGTTTGCGATGCGCGACATATCATGAATCAAACGCGACAGAAAAACAGGGTTTGTGTCTTGTTCTGGTATTACAACAATAAGATGTTTATGGAGATGTTCAAGAACAAACTCAGCCATCGCCTTGTCTGTTTTTGTAATATCAAGCGAATTCAGGAACTTCATTTTTCAACTCTTGAAACTTACGATAAGAACGAGAGAAGGGCAGAGGCTTTGTAAAGATTTCCCATGCGTCATTGTCTGCTTTACGATATGCAACAACCTTACCAGCATCATTCAATGCATAGTCATGATTGCGCGTGTTGTCTTCCCATACGGTGATTTCACGAAATACTCTCACAAGTTAGATCCTATGTAATTAAGAACAGCAATAGATATCAGCACAAGAGAAACACCGTTCAATAGAATCAACGCTCGGTCTTTCCACATGATAGAAACAATTAGCCAACCTACAATACCTAGCCAACCAAATGCAATGTCGAAAGCATAGAAGTCAGGTCCAGTCGAACGGAAGGTCAGCGAGATCAGAATAAGAATTGACGCCGCCCACTTAATGTACCAGTCTATTGTACCTTTCGGTGTAGCGGACTTAAAGATACGCTTAGAGTTTTCAATCTCTTCTGGCGCAAATTCATGTTCTACCATAATACTCTAACCTCTCAATGTCATCTTCATCTGTCTGCTCGCCATATTGTATCTCAATAATATGACAGGGCTTGTCTGTTGTATTGAACGCTTGATGCCACTGGCGCGGGAAGATATGAAACTGCGAATCTTCCTTTAGAGTATGCACAACATAGTTTTCTGGATCACCGAGCGAGTGCTTAACATTTATAATGCCTTTACTGACAAACCACAACTCTGATCGCTTGAAGTGCCGCTGATACGAAATGCCACAACCAGGATTGATAATTAACTCCTTGACTTTTACTGCCTCGTCTTCGTGCAATACCGTGAACTCACCCCAATGCCTTTTCTCATGCAACCGAGGTTCTGTGATATGAAAAACAGCAGATTCAGGATTGGCTCTCATGTGTTGTCGCCATCATGATACTTGATCTTTGACTTATCAAAAGTCTCCCGCTCTTGAACTTCATCACTCGGAATGAGCATCCATGTAATCATGACTGCCACTGACAGGATAACGCCTACAACTTGAAGAACAAATTCTATCATGATATTACTCACCTCCATACCAGCAATCATACTGATCTGGGAACGTGACACACGGATCAACTGGAAGAGGAACAAGATCAAAATCATAGTAATCGCGTTTCTCGTTTGGTAGCACCTCAAAGAAAAGAATTTGCCATCCTGATTGCGTCTCTTTTCTCATTTGTCCGTAGACTTCTTGATCTGAGACGTAAACATCCTCACCACGCTCAACTGTGTACGTGCTTCCGTCCGGATACATAATCACAATCGGATCAGGCACCGGTTGTTTGAGAGTCAGTGCTGAAGAATCAGGTGCCGCTACTGTCAACATAATTAACACTACGAGCGTGAGAACAATAAGACCAAATTTAAACATCAGAACACCCTCGCATTTTTATCAACCATTCGAGGCTCGCAATACGCTTTGATTGTGATAGCAGGAGACTTCCACTGCTTTGTTGAGCCATCGGGACCATTACCAGCATAACCTGATTCCGTTTGAAACGCAATCTGATTACAGTCCTCTGCTTTATCGAAATACATACCGTCAGTATTGTTCGGCAGATTGTTTACTAATACCACCAACGCAAATACAAGTTTCATAACAAACTCCAAAGAATTAATGCCCGCCATTTGTACTGCATCTCCTATAGTATATAGCATTACAGACTTTCGCTATAGGATACTGACTTCGACGGGCAGAAGTCAGTACCTCACAACTACTTCTCCGTAACGGCGCGCACATTACAGTCTACGCACAGACATGCCTCAAAGAGGACTTAACTACTATAGCACTACACCATAAGATTGTCAAGTGTAGTATCAAAATTCATCACACTTCCTCTGTGCAAGATCCTCAAAGTCCTTGCATCTATACCCCGCTAATCTTGAGTACGTATCCTTTTTCCTGTTATAGGAAGAAACTATCCTCGGACCAGATGAGTGGAGCCTTGTTAGTTTTTGCCATTCGTCATATGGAATGTAGAAATAATCCAATCGCTCTCTGATCTCATTATAACAAACAATCCTGAGAGGACCAATTTTATTTTTGATTCCTCTCAATTCAAATATAGGGCGGATGTCGAGATCCTTCACACACAAAGTTTTTGCTTCAGATTTATCTGTGAAATCATAACCATCTGTATTGATACATTCATACAAACCATCAGACGCAATTTCAAGTGCCTTTTCTACCAAACGAGGAATATTAAAACACTCCCAGCCAAGAGACTTCCACTGCTCTTCTGTTATGATGCCAAGAGGTTCAAGTATTCCTCTATAGATAGCATTAGACTTCTTAGATAGAATGCCGTCAAGATTTCTCGCCGCCACAACTCACTCTCCGTCTGGATTACAAATTGTACACCAACCTTCATAATCAGTGTCCGCTATATGATCTTCGCTTACATAGGCTTCTACTTGCTCAACAATGAATCCCTGTGTAGCAGTATCCCAATGAAGCTCCATGTTGTAGAACTCACCGTCAATTGTGATTTTCTGTAACAACAAGGCATTCTTCGCCATGTGAATCTTTTCTAAAGTTTTAAAGTCTATGATACTAGGGTCTGAAATAAAGTTACCGCCAGGCAACTTCTCCACGCAAAACTTTCCCGTCACAGAGTTATAACGATTAGCAGTCGTATATGCGCGAACCTCTAACTCATGATATCCTTCAGCAAAGTCTTTGAAGTTTACTGTTTGCGCCCATCCAGAATAACGAGAGTTTACGGCGTTTGGATATGCGTTGTAAACGTCATTACGCTGACCGCCAACAGGCACTTCGGAGTAAAACTCCCCGTCAATATAAATCTCGACAATATCGACTACCTGATTCGGATGAAACGCCCATCCACGAATCTGTCCAATCTGCCCAATACTACTATCATATTGAGGTGTCTCTAGGGTGAGACGCAGATTATCATCTAACTGCGCGAGCGCGTGGCTCGCCGTTAAACAGAAAAATAACGCAGTTACGAATTTCATACTCTCGTCTCCCGAGCTTTCTTGAGAGTCATTCCATAATACTCTCTAATGAACTCTTTTGCAAATACCTTATCAAGTGAATACGCTTCGATTTCCCACGGCTGTTTACGATAACGGGTATTTGTATGATCCTCACCATGCCACAACTCACGGTGATAAATCTGTCTAAACTCTTTACGTGCGATTTGCTTGGCATGAACCATCTCATGACACATAACAAGTGTAAGAGAATACATGTCATCCAACGCTTTCGACAACTCTATTTCGATATCAGTAAAGCCGGCGTGTACAAAGCCCGTACAGTAACCAGATGCTACACCGTCTGGCTTCATCATTGTAACATCAATATGCATGTTACGCTTACGAGGCATCAGTTTATCCCAGCACCAATAACCAACATCATGTGCTAGTATGCGCTGGGCTTTACGACCGCCCTTAACTTCTATCATACAGACTCCGGATTAAAGCCGTCGAAATCAACTACAAAACATGCATTCCCAACTACTATTCTATCACCAATTGACGTAGAACGCAAGCCTAACTCTCTACCGTCTTTAGAGACAGGCAGATCAGCCATTACTGTAACATCATCTGACCAGTCTGGATTACCTGGACGAGACCAGGATCCTTCGATGTTCTGAGTACGTCTGAAAGCATAGTTAAGTGCCTCATTGACAGATATATCATCAGATACATCAATAAAGGCTACCAGCTTAGACTGCTCTTCATACGCTCTGTGGACTACTGATATTTGCATTTGGACTCTCTTTTTGGTGGCGAAAAATTTCCGCGAAAAAAATTTTTGGATTTAGACGATTAAAATGCTAGGCCGTATATACCCTAATAGTACCGCCAACCTCACTCAGAATCCATAGGTCAATTTGATCGGGTTGGGTTGGGCGGCTTTGGGTGAGGCGCCGCCAGTACCTCTATGGCTAAGACAGTCTCTCCTGCCTTACGCTACCATCTCATAGGGCTTTCCGTACTTGCCTACGCTTACGTGCATATAGAATGCCGTATCAAAGTAATCAATCATGGCATCACTCTTATCATACCACTGGCGACTAGGAGCAGTCTTAATGACACGGACTACCTTATCGAAAAAGCCTTGGTGTTCACCATACATGTTGGTATGATAATGATTAATATCTTGGTATCCTGCACCATCCCAGGTCTCACCGATATCCGCTAATAGATTGTTTGGACCTTTGACTACTGCCACGTTTACTGACAAGCCGCCAGAGCCTTTGCTTACTGAGAAACGATACTTGGGAAACTCTACCTTGAGGGCTTCACGGATCATTTTAACGTCAGATGTTGAGATATAAGCCATAATATTATTCCTTTGGTTACTTAGAGATATTCAGGACCAGTCCAGCGTACCCAAGAGAAGTCCTCTTCCAGTACGTTACCACGTGCTTTGTTACGAGCAGGAGCCGCCCAAGATGCCGCTTTCAGTATGTCGCCGGGCTGGAACTTCTTATCCGCACCCTTCACAATGAAGCCCCACACCATCTGCTGGCTACCGAGACCCTTCACGATTTTGTAGTATTTACGACCTTCCTCAATGTCGATCCTGTTGCGGAAGTCATCAAAATCAGAAGGAGAACCG
>Ga0181401_1000781_pt1 | contig 12940 bp, 14 predicted proteins | sample 24SPOviralmetaG_FD_130130 | JGI IMG/M metagenome (GOLD analysis project Ga0181401, IMG submission 130130) | Marine viral communities from the oligotrophic San Pedro Time Series (SPOT) site, San Pedro Channel, CA, USA - 24 SPOT_SRF_2011-07-20 | ecosystem: Environmental > Aquatic > Marine > Strait...
GGTAGTGTTAAACCAGTACCTACTAATTTACCATCTTCATACCATTCAGCATTAGTTAGGGTTACACCTGCTGTATCAGTAGTGGCAGTAAATATAGCTGAACTAGATAAGAAAACACTTCTAGTTTGTGATTGTTCTAATGTTAAATCAAATCCTCCTCCTGATGAAGGAGCTGGTACTGTTATATATTGTATCATATTGTTCTAGAGCCGCTAAATGAAAATAATCCTGATGATGAAGGAGTTATTTTTAGTTTATCAAAAATATTTAATGTAATAGGGGGAGTTTGTTGTACTGAAAAAGTACTAGTATTAGCACTAGCAGTAACAAACCCAGCTACATCCATTGAACTAGTAGATGAACCTGTAAAGTTTATTGTTAAAGGAAATGGAGCAACAAACGTAAATGCGGTAGCAGCTTCAAAATTTAGGAACGTTTCAAAGCTAGTATCAACAACATCAGCTGTTACTTTATTAGCTACTATATCCCCACTTGCACTTATATTACCTACAACTGATAGTAAATTTGTTGCTCCACCAGTAATTGTTAATGATCCTGTGATTACAGCATCCGTAGCTTTAAATATAACATTCTCATTGGGTGGGTCAATAATAATATGAGTTCCGGTATCAGCTTCATCAGGGTCACCTATAAAGACTTTACCTGTACTAGCTACAAGAGCTCCTGTAGTCTTAATCATTGGAAAAGGTCCAGCAGTAACATCTAATGGATCCATTAAACGGAAATTAGTTGCATGGATATCATTTACAGCTAAATGTCCACTTGCACTTATGTTACCAGATGCAGTTATATTTCCAAATAATATATTACTACCTGTTATTGCAAACGAAGAAGTTTGTGCATTAGTTACAAATGAACCAGTTTGAGAATTAACTACAAACGAAGCAGTTTGAGCATTAGTAATTAAATTAGATAGATCTTGATCTCCAGTATTTGTACCACTTAAATTATTAGCTACTATATCTCCACTTGCACTTATGTTACCAGATGCAGTTATATGGCCAAATAATACATCACTACCTGTTATAGCAAATGAACCCGTATCAATATTAGATGGTACACCTGTTAAACCACTTCCATCACCTGTAAATGAACCGGAGTAAGTACCTGCAAATATTGAACCAGTACCATCTCTAACAGTGCCATCATCTGTTACTTGAAGAATACGTTGGTATGTATCCTGAATTAATTGATTAGTTAAATTTGGTAGGGCCATTTAATACAACTTTTATTTATCATCTAAACCTTTTATTATACCTTCTATAATTTCTGTTTTATTAATATCTTTTAAAGTATTTTCATTAATGTAAGTAGCAATAATCTTATTTACTTTATTTTTCTTTAGACTTAGATTTTTAAGATTAATGTTTTCAGTTACTAATAATTTTAAAATGTTTAATACATGATCTTTTTCGGATTCAGTAATTTCATTTTTAACATTAGCTACTTTAACTGTTTCTTCTGTAATTAGGGGTTTATCATTTTGGGATTTTACTTCAACAGTTACTTTTTTAGAAGCATGTACTTCAAAATCCGTTTCCCAAGGAGTAAAATAAGTATCTTCAGCTATTACTTCTAACTTAATTGTTCCTTTAGAAGATTCATTAATTAATCCTTTTAGTTTTTTAATGGGAATTTCGCAATGCCCAGATGAATTAATTTTCCCTTTAAATAATAATGAGTAATCATTTGTTTCAATTACTAATCTAGCATCTGATTTAGATAAGGAAGTACCTTCAACTTTAATGTCGCACTCAAAAATCTCAGCTTTGTCTGTAAATAGTTTATACATGAATATTTTCTACTTGTAAGTTTACACCTAATACTTCTTTAGCGATCAATGTAACATCCTCTACTTTAATCTCCAAATTTTCTTTTACTTCTTTTGTCTGGGTATAAATATGTGGATGGGATAGTTCAAGATTACCTTTTATAGTAGCTATAATGGTAATTAATCTTTTTTTCTCCTCTTTATCTAGATCTTGGAAATACTCGGGGGCTTTACCACGTTTAATGGCTTCAACAGCCTTAGCGATTAACTTAAAGTCCGACCAAGTTAACGTATTAATATTATAGAATAAACATGCTTTATCCCAAGTAACGGGTTCACCAAAAGTTTTCCTAACTCTTTCCCAGGTAAGTTTATTATTACTATAACTTACATCTGCTTGACCCCAAGTGAGGTCTTCTATTTTTATTCTATCTCTACAATCAATGGACATAACTTATTTTACAATAAATTATGAATAAATTTTCTTAGGCATATTTTCGAATTGACTTGCTGAAGCAATTAAAACACTATACGCTTGATTTATCATATCAGTGTCCCCTTCATCAAATTCAAATACATGTTCAAAATTAAATGACTCTACTGGGAGTACTCCTTCAGTATTAGTTAGTGCAAAAGATGATGAGTCAAAATAAACATCTGTAATAAAGCTACCTGTAAAGTTTACTCTAGATCCAAATTGTGATGTAGAGGTATCAATACCAAAGTGTGTTATTGTAGCATATGATGCAGTTAAATTAATTCCATTAAAATTAAAAGACCCTGTTATTGCTATTGGAATTGCCATTTATTTTTATTTATAAATATTAAAGTTTAATTTTTAAGTCATCAAATGCTGAACCTGTTCTGTATACTTGACCTGTTCTTAAGCCTAGACTTGAAGTTGGTATTTGAGAGAGGTTTAAGTCTAATGAACCAGATATGTCTGTACTGTTCATAAATGTAGTACATGCTCTAGAGGAAGTTAAATTTGATCCTATAATAAATGTATGGTCATGAAAAGTACAATTATATTCACCACCTAAAATACTACTACAACTACCTGCTATTCTATTACGAGTTCCACCTACAATACTACTATCCTCCGAATTAAGGAGATTAGTTGAACCAGAAATAATATCATTATAGCGCCCCCCACCAATAAATCCGTTTAAAGACCATCTAATTCTATTGTAATAACCACCTCCTACAAAATTAAAAGAAGCAAGTTTTTGTTCTAAAGGAGCATAACCTATTACATTATTCGACGGTCTCTCTGCTTTATTATGACTACCTCCCACTACTATTGCACCATTGCCAAATGCTTCATTATATCGACCTCCAACAATTATAGAATTACAACCATGGTCTACAAGGTTATTATTACCTCCTACTATAACAGATAAATGTCCATGTCCACCCACACCCGTCATAAGGTTATTACACCCTCCTACTATTACAGAGTTTGGGTAGCAACGAATCTGATTGCAGTACCCACCACCTATTGTAGAATATTGACCTTTAAGGATTTTATTTTTATAACCACCTGCAATTGCAGAGGTTCTTGATAACGCAATTGTATTTTGATCACCCCCACCAATAAAACCATTAGTTGGGAAACTGGCATTAGGTTTAAAGTCATTAGCAGGATTATGTGTTATTCTATTACAATTACCCCCTACTATACTAGAGTTAGAGGCTGCATATATGCAATTAGTAGTACCACCCCCAATAAAATTATTACGGGATAAATTAAGGATTACTGGTTTATTAGGACAAAATGGTTGCAAACTGATAGAACTATCAGCTGTAAATCCAGATGTAATTACATTATTTTCTCCATTACCTATAATATTATAAAGAGCATATTCTAAAATTTGGTTATTTTCCCCTGAAATAATAAAATTACCATAATTATTAACTTGGGTAGGAATTGATGTTCTAGGAGCAGATGGAGCTAAACTCATATCTACCATTTCTAAAATACTTATACCATAAGGGATATTTAAACCATTAAAGTTTCCCGAAATTGAATAATAATTTATAAATGATGAGTATCTATTTTTTATGTTATTTCCTTCTCCACTTTGAATACTACTATAGTGACCATAGTTGTTAGGATATGAACCAGTTACACCTAAAGAACTCGTTAAAGATCCCGTCATGAAGATGTAGTTCCCCTTTCCTCCTTCAATTGTTGAGTAACTGGAACCTGAGATATAATTTCCTTCTCCTGAGTAAATTCCTGAATATGATGGAGAAGTATTTATTTCATTTTCAACTATTTTATTATCTTCTCCACTACTAATTACACTACATGCTCCATAATTTAAGTTATTAGGCATGAAGAAAGGCTCAATAGAAGAAGTGGCAATAGCTGCTACTGAATTAGATCCTGTTTCATAAACATCTCTATTAGGGTTAACTAATCCAGGTACTTGAATAGTACTACCAGATACTTCTGTGATAGTAGGACCCTGTCTTACTAAGCCACTTGAATGTCTTACGAGTAATTGATCTGTTGGTTGGGAATCATCTACATTTTTAATATTGAGGTGATTAACGAATGTAGTACAAGAAGCTGTAGCTTCAATTGAGTGACCTAAAACAAAAGAATGACTATGGTCAACTATAACATTAAATGATCCTCCTAATATGGAAGAAAATTCTCCATTTTGAATTGTATTATCTGCACCACCTAAAATAGTACTAGCACTTACCAGCCCTTTAGTCCCTTCTTTAATTTTATTTCTTACCCCACCTGCAATATTTGAACCATATTGTTGAGATAAAGAGCTGCTAAATCCAGATTGGATACCACCAAATTGTGTGTTGGCATCTATTGAATGTAAATCACCACCATTAATTACACTACATTGACCTTGATTATCATGAGTGGTATGTTTAGGTTCAATAGAAGAAGTAGCAATGGCCTCATTATTGTTTGAACCTGTTACATAAACACAGCATGGGTCATTGCCCTCAATTACTACACTTCCTTGACCAGGTACAGGTTTAATAGTGCCTACTACTATAGTACTAGCATCAATAAAACTAGCAGTTATAAGACCAATAGAGGCTGTTGCATCAATGTTTAATTCTCCAGCATTTATTTTTCCATTAGGCATAGTGTGGAGGATTTATTGGTTATGAAGTGATAGCACTCATTGAGTTAAATGGTGCAATCGTTTGTAGTGCATTATATGCTTGATCAAATAAATTTAGATCACCATCTTCTTCATTATATAAAAAATCATGAGGTTCAAAATCTATTATTTGTTGAGTGGATGAATCTTTTCCTATTCTTCCGGAAGCAAATGAAGCTGAGTCTGGGAAAATTGCTGCTGATAAACTTGCAGAGGCTAATTGGCTTATAGTTATATCTTGAATTTCAACATATGATGCTGTAAATTCAACTTTACCTAAGTAGTTGAAGGATCCTGTTAGAGCAATAGGTGCTGGCATAATTTTATTTTTTATTTATAAATATTAAAGTTTTATTCGAATTTCATCAAATGCAGAACCTGTTCTGTATAATTGTCCTTGTCTTAAGCCTACATCTGAGGTTGGGATTTGACTTAAGTTAAGATCTACAGAACCTGATATATCTGCACTGTTTATAAATGTAGTACATGCTCTAGAGGAAGTTAAATTTGATCCTACAATAAATGTATGATCATGACCTATGGTATTACCACTCCCACCTATGATAGATGAAAAAGTAACTCTACAAGCACTATTACTAAAATTATCAGAACTACCACTTATATGATTACAAAACCCAGCAAGTATACTAGAACAGTCAGAATGTCGTATACAATTACGATCACCTCCACCTATAATGGATGCAACAGTATGGAATGTTTGATTTTCTCTTCCTCCTACTATGGAAGAGAAACGCCCTCTTACATCATTATATACACCACCCCCTATAAAGCTAAACCAGGCTCTACCTGCTTCACAACTGAAACAACCACTCGCTCCTGTAACTTTATTCATTCTTCCTCCTCCTACAAAACCAAACATGGATATGACACAATTTTTCTCTCCACCAACTACTATACCTAGATTAGTTGCTACTTTATTATAAGAACCTGCTCCTATAAAGTTATAATCATTATATGAACATATTGTATTTTTACACCCAGCTACAATTGCATTTGCAATCCCATGCCACATGTAATTCTGTATACCTGCTCCTATAAACTGAACAGCTCCTCCATTCATGTCATTTGACTTTCCAGCTCCAATTATAGAATTCTCACTATTTCTGGAGGAAATTTTATTATCCTGTCCTGCAACTATAGCAGCATTACAATGGTCAGAATTAAGAGGATTTTCACATTTTCCTATTGAATTTCCATCACCACCCCCAATAAAAGCAAGAGGTGAATTAGATATTTGATTATTGCAACCCCCAACTATAGAAGAACCACTTGTAATGAATGTTCTGTTTCTACAATTAAGGATAACATTATGATTTATTGTATTAAAATGACCCCCCACAATAGTTGAATGTTCTACTGATCCTGTTATAGTGTTACATTCTCCTCCCCCAATTTGATTAAACCCATCAGGAATTAAAGAACCAGTAAGAGCTGAGATTTTAATTGTATTATTATTTCCTCCAATTATAGTATTACTACCAACAGCACCTTTATTTAAATCTAGAGTAATTTCATTACAATTACCATTTACAATAGTATCAAATGAAGAGGAAGTATTTGATGTTATTTGGTTTTCAATACCTCCTCCAATAAATCCAGCATTAGCAACATCTACTATACAATTACCCTGACCACCAGCTATAGATGAAAATCCTGCTGTTCTAAGGGTATTACTATCACCCCCAACAATTGATGCTTCGAGGGATGAAGATATAGTATTATCTTGACCCCCACCAATAAAAGCTCTAGTAGTATTTTTTAAACAATTCCCTCTACCACCTACAATTGATGATTCGTTTCCAGAGGTGAAATCCCCTTCAATTTGGTTACACACCCCTCCTCCTACAACACTACCTGAGGAAGGTGAATTAACACAATTTTTAAATCCACCCCCAATGAAAGTAGAGGAAACATCAAGTATACTATTATCTTTTCCTGAGAAAATTCCATTATGAAAAGGCGTACCTGCATCAAAGGCTGAGTCAAAAATACAGTGGTTATCTCCACCACCTATAACACTAAGGTGTCCTCTATTATCATGAGCTGTAAAATATGGTTGGATAGAGCTTGAACGAATTGCATCAGTTGGTCCTGATCCTGTTCTATAAACATCAACATTAGGATTTAATAATGTGTTTGTAAAAAAGACATCACCTTCTACTTGGGAAATTGATGGGCCTTGTCTTACTAATCCACTTTCAGTATGTCTAGTTAATAAATGATCTCCAGGTACTGCTTGATCAATAGTTTGAATATTCAAACAGTTAGTAAATGTAGTACAAGAAGCTGTAGCTTCAATTGAGTGACCTAAAACAAAAGAATGACTATGGTTAACTATACAATTAAGTGATCCTCCTAATATAGCTGAAAATTCTGACCCATCAATTACATTATTTGCTCCTCCCAAAATAGCACTAGCACTTACCAGCCCTTTAGTCCCTTCTTTAATTTTATTTCTTACCCCACCTGCAATATTTGAACCATATTGTTGAGATAAAGAGCTGCTAAATCCAGATTGAATACCACCAAATTGAGTATTGGCATCTATTTCATGACAATTTCCTCCATTAATTACACTATATATCCCATTATTAAAATGGAAAGAGTTTTTGGGTTGGATTGATCTTAAACGGTTAGAAGCATTCGTTGAAGAACCTGTTACGTAAACGCAACATGGGTCTATACTTCCAGATCTACGTACTATTTCTGAAACTTCTATAGTATCAGCACCTATAAAACTAGCGGTTATAAGACCAATTGATGCTGTTGCATCTATATTTAAATTTCCAGCATTTATTCTTCCATTAGGCATAGTGTGGAGGATTTATTGGTTATGAAGTGATAGCACTCATTGAGTTAAATGGTGCAATCGTTTGTAGAGCATTATATGCTTGATGATATAAATTTAAATCACCATCTGCTTCATTGTATGTAAAGTCATGAAATTGTGTTTGGATTGATTGTGGGAGAGTTAGTGATCCTCTCCCCACTTTTCCTAAAGCAAAAGAAGCTGAGTCTGGGAATATTTGGGCTACTAAACTTCCAGAAACTAGTTGATCTACACGTACTGTTGAGATTTCAACGTATGATGATGTAAATTGGACTAAATTTAAATAATTAAAAGATCCTGTTATTGCTATTGGAATTGCCATTTATTTTTGTTTATAAATATTAAAGTTTAATTCGGATTTCGTCAAAGTTTGATCCCGTTCTGTATAATTGGCCTACTCTTAAACCTACATCTGAGGTTGGAATTTCACTTGGATTAAGATCTACAGAGCCAGATATGTCTGCGCTGTTCATAAATGCAGTACACGCTCGGGTGGAAGTTAAATTTGATCCTACAATAAAGGAATTATTATGGCATAAAGTATTTAAAGCACCCCCTAAAATTGCGGAATGGCAAGAAGCAGAAGTTATGCCATTATCACAACCACCTCCAATAAATGAGTGACAACCCATTATTCCATTAGACGTACCCCCAGCAACAACCGAGGAGATAACAAAATTAAATGGAAGTGCATTACCGTTAGAAGTAAATTGTTGGTTTTGTTGTTGACCCACACTATTAAAAACCCCACTTAATATTCCTGAGTGCCACGTGTTGTGTATAGCATTATAATAACCACCACCCACAGAAGAGTATCCTGCATTACATATACAATTATCCCCCCCACCTGCTAGAATATTACAACCCCCCTGAATATAATTTAATTCACCTCCTCCTATAAAGTTATACGTATCCCATTGACTAAAGGTAAGGGATGGTGATCCTACAATTCTGTTACCAAACCCACTCGCTATGGTATTCTCTGTGGTGAATACATCATTGAAAGCCCCAGTAAAAACACCCCCATTACATCCATAAACCCTATTACGAATACCTCCTCCTATAGTACTGTTATCTGAATTGATACCCAATATTTCATTTCCCGTTCCTCCTATAATTGAATTACAAGCTCCAAATCTTATTAAATTACCACATCCTGCTCCTATAAAACTATCTTTTGAAGAGATGATGTGGTTACTATTCCCGGTCCCAATCATACTACTAAATGGAGAGCTGCTATAACAGATCCAACCCATAATAGTATCCGGAATTGCTTCTATTACATTCTTATTACCTGCTCCAATTATTGAATCTCTAACACCTCCTCCTAATATATTATTCCTTTGTCCTGAAACTATAGCTGATCTAAGTCCATCAGTTGTAAGAGGGAGATAATAAGGTTGATCTGGATCTAAAGGATCTTTTATTCCTATTCTATTACATAAACCTGCCCCAATGAAAGCTTGAGATCCATTATAAATAAGATTATTAATCCCTCCTGCTATTGAAGATCCACTATTAATTAAAATTGTTGATCGGAGGAAATCAGGATTAGAACTTGCATCATCGTGAAGTATTTCATTATTCTTACCTCCTACAATTGTTGACTGTTGTACTGATCCTGATATAATATTTTCACACCCCCCTCCAATCTGGTTAAATCCATCAGGAATGCAGGAACTAGTAAAACTACAAATATTAATTGTGTTATCACTCCCCCCAATTATAGTATTACCACCAACAGCACCTTTATTTAAATCAAGAGTAATTTCATTATTATTACCATTTATAATAGTATCATATGAAGAAGAAGTTTTTGAGGTAATTTGATTACTGATACCTCCTCCAATAAATCCAGCATTAGCAACATCTACTATACAATTACCCTGACCACCAGCTATAGATGAAAATCCTGCTGTTCTAAGAGTATTGCTATCACCCCCAACAATTGATGATTCAAGAGATGAAGATATAGTATTGCATTTACCCCCACCAATGAAAGCTCTAGTAGTAGTTTTTAAACAATTTCCTCTACCACCTACAATTATTGATTCATTTCCGGAGGTTGAATCTCCTTCAATTTGGTTACATACACCCCCTCCTATAACACTACCCGAGGATGGTGAGCTAACTAGGTTTTTAAATCCACCACCTATGAAAGTAGAAGAAGCATCTAATATGCAATTATCTTTTCCCGAAAAAATTCCATCATGGAATGGAGTACCCGTATTAAAGGAATCAATAATACAATGATTGTCTCCTCCTCCAATAACACTAAAATGTCCTGAATTATTATGAGTAGTACATTTTGGTTGGATTGATGCAGAGGAAACAGATGCTACTCCGGATGAACCTGTTACATAAACACAACATGGGTCATTACCTTCTATTATTACACTTCCTTGACCTGAAGGTGGTTTAATAGTTCCTACTACTATTGAATTAGCATCAATAAAGCTAGCAGTTATGAGACCGATGGATGCTGTTGCATCTATATTTAATTCTCCAGCATTTATCCTTCCATTAGGCATAGTGTGTTATTCAGTTTTATATTTTATATAGTATTTTACTTTTTATTATAAGACAATGAATGAAGCTGTAAATGCTGTGTCATCAGCAATAGTTTGTCCTGTTTCATTATGGAATTGGACACGTGCCCCATTTGATGATGTAACAGCTACTGTAATTATAGATCCTGTAATTGGCCCAGCAGTATTACCATTAAAGGCACCTAAGACTATAGAACTAGTAGTCAAAGAAGTATTAGCTAAGTCAAATTGGGCAAAATCTCCATCAGCAAGTGAACCTTGGAGTTGGTTTCTTACTTCTACTTTTCTACCATTGGCAACAATTACATTGTTATCAGCAGAAGCTACTGAAGTAACATGTGTATTAAACCCAGCTGATGTAATTTCTCCACTTGCACTAACAATAGATGCTGTAACTGGCTCTAAAAATTCAGTTTGATCTACTATAGTAATAGGTGAGAGTCCTGTTAATACACCAAATGATCCAGTTGCAGCAATCACTGTCGCACTTGAACTTATGTTAGCAGATGCTGTAACAGCTTGTTCGAAGAGTACTGGAGACATTACTGTAAGAAGTTCATCTGCCGGACCGTGTACAGAATTTTCATCTATAAATCCTTGTAAAACAGTAAATGATCCAGTAGGTCCTTGAATATAACCATCATTACCTGCTTGAGCCCTAGCTATTATACTTCCAGAATTAACGAGATTTCCAGTATTAAGAATTGTAGTATCTGTTGGAAATTGTCCAGTAACTGTTAATTGTCCTGTTTGGTTAAATGGGCCAATATTCACAAATGTGTTGGAACCAGAAACAGTTATTGATCCAGTAAAAATAGTATCTCCTACTACTACTAATGATCCAGATATATTTTGACTTCCTGTTATATCTTGGCTTCCTGATATACTATTAGACCCAGAAGTTAAAAAAGATCCAGTTTCAGCTGGGTGGATTACTCCAACTAAACTGCTACCATCACCACTAATATTATCCGTAATGGTTACGGAACCAGAAATAACTAAATTGGTTCCGGTTCTGGGTGAAATGTTATTTACGTTTAGTTTGCTCATTTTTTTTTTATTTTAAATTTTTATACTATATTAAATGTCCCACTTATAATTAAGTCCCCATCAATATCAACTTCAGTAAACATTGTTAATATACCTCCTTCTTCAATAGTTCCTGTACAGTTTATGTTTGCACTTGCTAAAAGAGATGATTTATTTGCTTCTACTGTAAAATCCTTACTTTGGGTAAGGGAAAAATTAAGAAGTCCATTATCAATATTAATAGATCCCGTAGTGGTGATATTACTAATGTTAACATTCCCAAAATTTCCATCTCCAGTTACAGTCAGGGAACCAGTAATAGAATGAGACCCTGTAAAATGTCTAAAATTATTATCAAGTTCTGTAATAGTTAGGGCAGATCCTTTATTACTTCTGTAAGTTAATGCCATTTTTTTTATTTATAAATATTATGAAGAAGCTACTAAATATTCCAACTGAACATCAGCAGTATCAGCTTTTGCTTTAATTACATCTATATCAGTTAAATCAGTGTAATACATACTATCAACATACCCTTCAACGACGTAATCACTGACAGAAGATGCAATAAAATCTTCATTACTAAATAATAATGTTTTACCAGGATCTACTCTAAATCGAGTAAAAGCATCATCGGTGTGTATAAAGTAAATATTACAAAAATTAACCGTGTCTAAATTTGTAATTCTAATATATTTAACAGTATCTTTTACAAATGAGCCAGCAGTTTGTCTTGATTCACTATCAACAAATCTTAGGATTTCAATACCAGTGCTTTCAAAACTAGTAGTTATAACATCAGTTCGTCTTGTTATTTGATTTACCCCTTCAATGGTAGTAGTATTCTCTGATACTTGTGGGTTACCATTAGGTAGGGTAATAGCTTCTCTAATAGTTACTGTTAAATCTGGCATTTATAAGTTGATGTTGGTCAACTATAAATATCAGGAGAGATGCTTCAATTCATTTCTTCTAGAGGTTGTTTGTTGGGGGGTATTGCTCCCCCAATTAATGCCTAATTCTAATTGGGATTCCGGTACTATTTCATTAGTATTATAATAATAAACGGGTCCATCATATTCTATTTCTTGCCGTTCACCATCTATAATTCCTGCTAATTTTCTTTTCCCATTAAAAGACCTAAACATCCTTTCAGTGTTATGAACCCATCTATCCTTATTTAGGACATAACAAGCCAAATTGATGCTAAAGTCATAATGTAACTTACCTGTATTACCTTTTTTTTCAGACACTGCCCACTCTTATTTTTACTATAACTGCGTTTTCAGGAACACCTGGCCACTTTTCCATTGATAATATTTCATCAATGTTTTTGCTTTTCCAAGTTTTAGTTTTTGTTCTTGCATTCTTCCTAGTTGACGTTTTATATGTCATTGTAATAGGAGCATTGCCATATGAAGCTTGTCTAGCCATAACCTTTTTATTGATACCTTAATGGTAAAGTTTGATCTTCAAATATATGGATTCTACTTAATTCTATTCTAGCCTGAATTTTATTATCTAAAACATAACCACGTCCAACTGTATAACCTACTGATTTACCATCTATAAAATA
>Ga0181401_1000790_pt1 | contig 12862 bp, 19 predicted proteins | sample 24SPOviralmetaG_FD_130130 | JGI IMG/M metagenome (GOLD analysis project Ga0181401, IMG submission 130130) | Marine viral communities from the oligotrophic San Pedro Time Series (SPOT) site, San Pedro Channel, CA, USA - 24 SPOT_SRF_2011-07-20 | ecosystem: Environmental > Aquatic > Marine > Strait...
AGTGCCTATAACAAGTGAATACTTCTTATAAATATACTCTCTAAATTGAGGATGTAAAATCGGATATTCCATCCAATTATCACCATTCTGATCTACAAAATCAACACGTACACCTTCTTCACCTGGATTCACTTTCTTTCTACGCATGTAGTAAGGAGCAAATAAAGGCTCTAAACCTGATGTAGTTTGTGTTAAGATACTTACTGAACCTGTAGGTGCAACTGTACTCCAAGAAACGTTTCTGCGTCCATATTCAGCCATTCTTAATGATTGGTCTGTAAAATCATTAAGCATCATATCATAGAAGCCATTAAGACCCTTTGATAAAGCAGGAGTATCTGTTCCTAAATCAAGAAATTCATTATGAACATCCCATCCTTCAAATGTACCACGTAAGATAGCAAGGTCAATTGAACAATCAAGCTCTGCCTCCATCTTGGTACGCATTACTTTCTCAATGTAATCACAACCTTGTTGAGAGTCGTAAGCAACCCCCACAGCAGCAAGCATATCACCGAGAGCAGTAAACCCGCAACCAGTACGCCTACCTGCAGAAGCAACATCATACACTTTTTCCCAAAGTTCAATTTCAGTTCTTTTAACTTCATCAGATTCTTCATCGGAATGTATTTTAGCAAGGATTCGAGATATGTGTTCAAGTTCGAGATCGACCAGATCATCAGCGAGTCGTTGTTGTTCATAAGCAACTTCATAAAGTTTTACCCAATCAACATATGCCTCATCTGTGTAAGGATTCTCTACAAAACTGAGTAGGTTAATAGCCATCAATCTACAAGCATCATACGGTTGCATAAAAATCTCACCACAAGGATTTGTAGTGACACCACGATACTGTTCATATGCACCGTCAGGACTATACTCCCAATGCCTATCAATGAACATCTGTCCAGGCTCTGCATTCTCCCAAGCATTCTCTACAATAGAATCATATAACTCCTTTGCTTTGATTCGTTTTGTCTGATGAAGAATATTACCCTCTCGATCAGTACAATTGATAATCTCATTATAAGGTTTCATCATTTCTCCTGCAGAAGACACTTCTTTTATGTCGCAAGGAAATCTAAGAGTATAATCCTCATCATTTTTGACAGCCTCCATAAAGTCATCACGCAGATTTACTGAGATATTAGCTCCTGTAACCTTTGTTCTGTCCTTCTTGATGTTGACAAACTCAAAGACATCAGGATGACGAACATCAATTGTTATCATCAATGCACCTCTTCTGCCTCCCTGTGCTACTTCTCTTGTACTATTAGAGAAGCGTTCCATAAATGAAGCTGCACCTGTAGATGTTTTAGCAGCATTGGTAACATCTGTACCACTTGGTCTAAGAGTAGAAATATCTATACCGACACCTCCACGCCTTTTCATAAGCTGCACAAGCTGTTCATCCTTTTGAAGGATACCACCGTAACTATCTTCAGGTTGACCTATTACAAAGCAGTTGGATAGAGAACCTATCTTATCTACTCCGAGCATAGACATTATCGAACCTTGAGGAACAATGTATTTAAAGTTCTTGAAGAGTTCATAGATAGACTCTTCTGTCAGGAAGCTTCTGCTTTTACCATAGTTGCTAAGACTTGAATGCTTTGCAGCAACAATCTCTATCGGTTCGTCATTTTTAAGATACGACTCTTCAATTCTTGCAAACTCTTTCGCAAGTCTTTTATGCATATCATCAGGATTGCTTTCACCTTCTGCAGCATACTTACCCTCCCATACGGAAGCGGCAAGTTCATCACCATTAAAATATTCCTTGCTATTCATACGGCTTCTGGTTTTTTCATACGATTTTCAATAAAGCTGAAATCAGGTTCTCTGAAACTGATACTCTTCAGCACTTTACCGTCTTTAGTACGCTTAATAACATATGAACCATTGACCTCCTCAATACGGGTCTCAATGAATACACCTTGCTTATTAGGATGTGTACCATTCATATATGCTGTGACTGTCTGAATAGCCTCTTCATGCGTATCACAGAATTTACTGAGGTTACTTGCAGCTCCTGCACGTACAATATCATTGATATTGATACCGTTCATCATTGCTGACTGAGTAACTACCCACAGTACATCAAAATACGCATCGCATAGTTCTACAATGTCATCATTCTTTGACAATGCAATCATAAGTTCCTGAACTTCTTCATCGATGAGCATCATGTTCATCTTCTTTTGTTCAGGTGTCATAAGGGATGGTCTATCAGGCTTTTTCATGCCTATCTTTTCCAACCATACCGTTATGTAAGAGTGTAATGGATTAACTTTCATTACGTTTTAGTTTTTCAATCTTGAGTTCATATCTATCTCCATTCTTCATATGCAGTATACACTGCTCTTTATCCCTCTCTACATGAGATATGTTCTTCCACTGAAGGTCACTGAGTCTACCAGCCACGAAAGCTGCGCACTGACCTTGTATACTATAGAAATTTGCCATATTCAAAAAGTAAAAAAGGGAAGCTGCGAATATACAGCCTCCCTTATAGGTTTTGCAAATAAAATATCAATTAATTTTACACTAACGGATATTTTTCATCAACATGTGAGTACCACTCGTGATCAGGATATAATTCAGCGATCTGCTTTTTCAACCCATCAGTATCAGTAGCTGCAATAGCAACTTTAAATTGTGTGATACCATCATCATTGGTAAGCGTTACAATATATGCATATGTTCTTTTCATACTACTTCAAATTCAAGGTATACCCATTCATCTACTGAAGAAACTTCAATGTTCTTCACATCGTACTGATGACGTATATCACCAGCTACACGGTGTGCCATTTGAATATCTTTCTCTCCTGGCTCTTCATCACCGACATTACCATTCTCACGTGTACTGAAAGTAAGTGTGTTACCATCAGTTTCATCGTGATCGAACCATGATATTTTTTGAACATGAATAATAATAGAATCTTTACTTGTCATAACGTGTATCTTCTATAATTGTTAAAAACATATCGTAATAGTCATTGAAGATGTCCTGTGCATTTTCAGTATATACTGTTATACCTGCAGTATCATCTTCATATATGCTTTCAGAACGGTCATCCCATTCTATCACAAGCATTCTATGAGCAAGTTCTGAAGCAAGCTCAAGCTTATTCGTCATTATTACATCACTCATTATAGATCTGCTTGTATTTCACAATAATCATTCAATGGATGAGATTCAAAGAAGTCACGTATCTTTCTACCGAGAGTAAGGTCTGCATATTCTGCAAGATCTTCTCTTGATATACCGTGCTCTTTTTTCCACGCATCTGTTATAGATATCGTATCTGCTTCATCGCATAGCTTCATAAGCAATTGAACTTTAGGGTTTGATTCAATGCTTTTTATTTCTTCTATGATTTCAGGTAAAGATTCACGATCAATAGTATAGTCTATATATTCTTGTCCTCTTTCAAACGCACCGAATCTTTCAGGTGCATCACTACTTTGAACGGCAAACCAGAATTTACCTTCAATATCTCCGTTATAATAACGTCCCATTATTCTCCGTTTTTAAATAATAATTCATCTCCATTAAACAATTCAATAGTAGAAGAACCTCCGTTCTCATCTACTGTCATATCTTCTGAAGTATCATACAGAGTTTCATACTCTGCGTCTGTAAACAAAGGCTCTGCACCTTGTTTCAGTTTATAAAGAATATATTCCTTATCATTTTTATCATCAGGAATATGTATTCTCCTCCAGACTGTACACTTATAATCTAAATACATAGTTTATTGTATATTCCAATTTATCTCTTCTTTCTCAAGCATATACAGCATGCTGTTACACTTACTGAATATCTTACTCCCGTAGAATCCTGCTCTGCCCCCTGCGTATGCTTCTGCTGCAGGATGCGGTGCTTTTATAATTCTTGTAGAATCAGGGTCAAGATATTTCTCATAGGATTGTGCTGTTTTACCCAACAGAATGAATATTACATTCTCATTCATATCATTTATTGCATCAATCACCTCCAGTGTAAACGGCTTCCACATATTCAAATGTGAGTTCGTCTGCCCATCCTGTACGGTCAATGATGTATTAAGCATAAGCACTCCCTGTTTTGCCCATCCTTCCAATGAGTAATCAAAGTCAAGACACAATGTGTCAAGATCTTCCTCCAACTCTTTGATAATGGTCTTCAGTGATGGTGGTACTTTCATCATATTCTCACTCAGTTCTACACCGAACGACAAACCTGTTGCCTGGTACTTTCTGATGTAAGGATCAAGACCTAAAAATACCACCTTTACCTTTTCATACGGTGTCAATTGGAATGCCTTGAAGACATTCTTCTGTTCAGGATATACTACTCTTTGCTTACGTTCAGCCATTAACCAATGACCTAACTTTGCAAAATCCTGAGACTGAAGATATGTCCTCATAGCACCATACCAACCAATACCGAAAAGGTCTGTCATTACCTTTTCAACGCTCATGTATTATGTATTTGTCATAAAATGTCTCTCTGTCTTCATCCATACGTGAACGAAGCTCGCTTCCCTCTGGAATCTCAATGTCGTACTCTTTTTCCATCTTGTCGCGCAAGAGAGGACTCTTTTCCAACTCAAGACGGATCTTGTTGTACTTGTCACGTATCATATGAAAATCATAGATACGCTTTTTATGAGACTCACTGATCTCTGAAAATCTACCAACGCGAATACGTACAAGATCTTCAACAAAGTCATCAGGTATTGCAAGTGTGATCATAACATACTCACTGCCGAGTTCTTCTTCACGCATAAAATGATCAGATGACCTGAAGAAATGCATTGCATTCTCATATCTACTGTCAACAACATGAGGTCTTTTCATAAGAACCCATATGCAACCATCCATACAACCTTCACGATATAGATAAGCATTCATAAGATGTGTAGAGAATGACACATCAGCTCTTGTACCACCATATACAGGCAGTATCAAGAGTGATGTATCTGATCTCTCCATAGTAAGACCGCGATATACTCTGACTTTTTTAGTAGTTCGCATCAGAGCAATATCATTGAGTTGATACCAACCTACATCTTTGACATAGATATGATCTCCTTTGAATAATAAACGCTTTCCGTTCTTTCTAATTTCAAACAAAGAGCCATCTTCATTCTCAATCTCTTCAATCTCACCATCTTCTTTTACACTTATCTGAATGTGAAAGCCTGTATAGGTAATGATACCTTTTATCTCAGACTCCTTCAAGAACATTGTCGTAAATATCAGTTATAATAACACCATCGTTCTCGTAATAGTCTCTATGGTAATCCCATACATCATTATTGACATGCCATAGATAGTCTCTGAATATGTCAAGAACACCTTTACGTTTCCTGTTGTATCTGTAACCACCATTGATAGCACAATCAACATCCATCTCTGACATCTTTACGCATATAGGCTCGTTGCCTTGCACTGTATCAATGAATACGAATAAGAATGAAGGAGATACTGTATAACCTTGCAGAGGTCCTGCTTGCTGTGTGATCATTTCAAACGCAAGTGTGTACCATGCTGCCTGATAATCATATCCGAACTTCATAAATGATGACATTACACTGTGGTCATAAGAAGATGTTGTCTTAAGATCTACGATCTGTATGACCTTCTTATCGTGATTAATGATAACAACATCTGGAAGTGCTTTACACTGAACACCTTCCATCTCAAATGATATATCCATCTGATATATGATTTCAATGTTATCATGCAATACAGTATGACTTTCAGGTACATCCATTACAAACATATCACCGACATACTTATTGTTAACAAGCATTGCTTTCATTGCAGCAGCTTTGTTGTACTCTTCTTGAGTAATAAGCTTAATGGTTCTTGACATCATATACTCAGATGCCCAATCTCTACCTCCTACTTCTACAAACTCAGCAATAAGATCATACACTTTAGGACTCTTGATACCTGATTGTGTGTATGCCTGCACAAACATTGCTTCAAGGTCTGCAGTCGCATCATTAGCAAGTGTTTCCTGCATTATCTGCTCAAGAGCATATGCAAACTTACCTGTATTCTTGCGTCTGTCTGTCCAGGGATTCTCGTATTGCGATACACGATACTTAGAAGAAAACTCCTGTGCTGTATCAAACATCAAAGAATCAAACATGCTACCGAAGTTCATCGCACCACTCTCCACTCTTACTGCAGTACCGTCAAGCATTGCTTTAGCTCGTTGCGGATGACGAGCAAATTCGGAAAGCAGTGAACGTGACACTGCCTTCCTTTCAAAATAATTGTTTCTTTCCATTATTCTACAATCATTAAACCTATTTCATTATCTTTCTCAATAGAATGTTTTATCATGTCTGATAGACCATTCTGTGCATCAGCAAGCATTTCTTTCTTAGCAATAAAATCATTCGGAATGCTTACACCATCATCTTGACGAAAAACATAAGATACATTATCTATATTGAATTCGTCTTCATGATTTAGCATTGCATAAATAAACGCTTCACGTACTTTTTTTACATCTCTGTAATCTATACAAGCTATACAGTTTTTGTAACGACCATCATTTTCATCGTAAATATTCATATAGCAACCTCTTAACGCTCTTGTATCTAAAAGATTACTACCTGTAATAGCATAAATTACAGGCACAAGTGTATCGTGATCAATAGCAGGTATTCTTATAAGATTATTTTTATTAGAATTTTGAATATACTGAAGTTTAAAATCATATACATTAAAATTAATACGATCTTTTCTTTCAATTATTTCTGCTGTCATTCCATTGTAATTAGCTGTAATTGCATATCCTCTCTAAAATGAAATGGTACTTCACGTATATCAATGCCCATCAATCCGTTGGCAATATGATTTGTAAATGAAGTTACCATTCTTGCAGCGATAAGTGCACCTGTATGTGATGTATTCTTCAGAGAACATATCTGTTCTGCTACCTGTGAATCATCAAACAGTGTCTGCTCATAGCGTTTCTCATCTCCTTTCTTTACAACATACACTTCGTATGTCTCAATGGTCATACGACCGTCAATGAAAAGCTCTCTGTTCTCAAGTGTCTTCCATTTGTTGAACATCTCTTTACGTGCTTTCATATTGTCAAAACAAGAGAATGAGATTGCAGATACATACGATTCACTCGTAAGCTTCTGATTCATCGAATGCACTTTCTGATCTGATATCTCAGTAAACTGAAAGATATTATCACGTGCACTGTCTGTTTTAGATTTACCTACATCATCTTTCGAGAACAACTGTCCTGATAGATTAATGCTTTCAACCTGATCATCATCATACATGATCAACTCGTGTTCACCAGTTCTTGCCAATAACAGAGAAAGCCAACTACCGATGGTACCTACACCACCGATAGTTATCTCTCTGAAATCACCGAACCAGTCAACACTATTGAATCTCGTATGAGAATCCTTGTGTTGTACTTCTGTCATAGTGAGTATTCGTTATTTTTATTTAATTGTTCTTTAGCTGACTCAAGTGCTTGTCTAAGCTTCTCAACACCTTTACCTGTGTAAGGCTTCAGCTTTTTCAATGTACTGCACACACCTTCGTATGCTCCAGTAAGATCAAAATGATCGATAGCATAGTTTACCGCATTGTCATTTAATTGATCTACATACACATTGAAATAAGGATCTGATTCATGATCTTTAAGGTCTGATAATGCATCATGCAATGGTTCATCAGCATATGGATCAAGATAAACAAGAGATGATATGAACCAATTTATATTATCATCATCAGTAAACCCGTAATTACGAGTTGACATCTTATCATACTGCTTATACCAATCCTTGTATGCATTAAGACTTGAGTGATAGTAATTATCAGTGCTTTTGAACATATTTGTCTGATAAGGATCGTTGAAAAGAGATTTCTGTTTTTTCTTCTTCTCTTCTTCCTCTTTTTTCTTACGTTCCTGTATCTCAGCAATACGTAATTCAACTACATCATCATAAGCTTCAGGTTGTTCAAACTCAATATCAAAATCAAATGTGATCATCACTTTCTTTGATGGAATGTTTACAACTACATCATCCTCATCTTCTTCAGTAATAGTATAAGAACTACTCTCAACATCTATCAACTTAGCGATCTTAGCACACCACTTACCATCAAAATTAACGATCAGTGACAGATAGTAAGAATACAGATGAACATTATCATGCAGCTCTTGAATGTCAGTACCTGAAAAGAAAGCATTCATATTATGATGCGTATGAATAAGACCGTAACGATTCTCCATATATGCAGGAATACGGTCTACCATGCTTACAACATCATCAGTATGATTATCACTCTCAGTATAGCTATGACTGCCTATATCCATCATATAGACATCTGTAGTCTTAGCTACATAGGTTTTAGGTTGGCTGATACTACCTTCAACCTTTTCATAGAAGATAAAGCCACACCATTCGGTGTTACCGATACGATCATGCATCTGATCGATCTTTTTCTTTACATCTTCTGTAATAATGAGCTTACCTTTTTCTTTAAGCTCAAGCGTTTCGTACTTCTTCTCTGTTACTTTTTTCATAATTAAGATTTATAATTGAAGAAACTCTATTTTTTATCGTATCCATCAGATTTCCTGGCGGTCTGTTATAGATAGTAGGTATATATGACATCAGTTCATCTTTGTCAATATCCTCTATAGCCATTCTTAACGGAACTCCCCTGAATGTTGCACTTGGAAAGTCAACATCATTACCTCCTGTATGACTAGTGGTTGCTCTAAGAATGTCAAAATCAAAGTAATTACCATATGAATTGGTCTTACGTACACCTTCTATTTCAATGTGATTCATAAAGTCAGATGAAACAGTAAGCTTACCATTGTAATCAACTACTTGAAATACGTCTGCATGCTTGTATATAAGATTATCAAGATTCACATGATCAATACTTATATTGACACTTGAATCATCAACAAGACAATTATAAACACTTTCAATAGTGCTGTAAGGTCCACCTTCTTTACTTTCCCAAGCAAGATAAGCATCAAGATACACTGAATAAAGACTCATATCTGTATTCTTTCTCTTTCTTTTAAAGAAATGTGTATACAATTCAGAATCACCTAAACACATAGGATTCCAACCAGGTCGAGATATTGATACACCAGGAGAATGAGAATGATAGAATCTTTTTTCTGCTTCGATAGTGTTAATGCAAGTACGAAGTATGTCAAGACCCGCAAACCTCATACCTCTTTCATCTGCTTTGATTATTGTTTTAGTATACACCTCTTTGAGTAAAGCCTTATGACCCAAACTGTTAACAATCTCAATATCACCATGATACATTTTTATATTGATATAATATGAATCAGAATAATCTCTGTATTTTATATCAATATCAATATTATTTATATCACCGTCAGATCTGTATCTATGATCCAATATATCATAAAGATGTTTTAAGATGATGTTATATTTAAAACTATCTCTGTCTATGATGTCATCATCAGGATGAATATTAGCTACATACAGTACACCTTCAGGGGCAATATCTTTGATACCACTCTCTGTAATATATACTGTGCCGAAATCACCCTTAATTTTAAACGCAAGTGGTTGCATATTTATCGTTTTAAATGAATGGAGACCCTCCATATTTCAGAAGGGTCTCCTAATCAATTACTTACCTGAGAAGTTTCTGAATGCTTTGTTAATAGCAGCAAGAGTGCTACCACCAACTTCAACATTTTCCTCATCTTCTACGATAAGTTCTCCTACTGCTTTAAGTGCCTCGTTAAAACGAGATGAAGCATCTACAAGCTCGTTGTAGCACTCCATAAGTTCGCTGAACTCATCAGTATCAGATACCTGTAGTTCATCGTTACCTGCTTTCATTTGCTTTGGTACTACAAGCAAGATAACATCACCTTCTGCAGGAATCAATGATGTATCATCAAACAAAGTTGTCTTTGTAGAGTGAATGATCACATTTGCATTCTCAAAGTTCACATCTGTTACGTGAGCTTTCAACTCACCGAATGTAGTTCCTTCGAAGTCAGTTACTTTCTTTGGTCTTGCGTTACCTTCTGATTTAATATAGATTGCTCTTGACATTATTATAGTTTTTTGTCAGATTAAAATGCCACCTGTGTCAAGGTGGTCTTCAATATCGTTCATAAGCAGTGAATACAGCTCATCAACGTTCTTTTTGTACTTTATCTCAGCTTCAATAGCATCACCTGCCATTGCTGATGAAAGTACGTGGTCATGTGAAATATCGTACAGTTCCTCCACTTCGAACCGCAATGTGTTAACATTACAGTTCTCAATGGATTCCCTGTCACGATTCAATACTTCACATGTTTTGGAGATTGTCGTTTCCGACAGTTCATTTCCGAACATGTTGTATGATCCTTACGTCCGTAAATCTGTCAACATAGGAATCATTATTTACAAGAAGATCAATCCTGTTAGACCATCTTCTATTCATTCTGTCAGCAACCATCCACATACCGTCATACTCACCTACTCCCACAATATATATGGAATCACCTGGTGAATAAAACGCCTCAAGATCTCTGCTTATCGCCACATATCTGTGTGATAACGGATCTTTAGGGTCAATACGGTAGTTGAATGCTGTAACATACGGATCTGCATCACATTGTTCAGGTACTGCCTGATAGCAGGTTGCCGTCACAAATGTATGCAGTATTGCAAATGATATTGATAGATTTAACATGTCTTACGGATTAAGTTAATAAAATCATCCAGCGTCATATGTACATATTTGCCCTGTGTTACAAATCTTCCTTTAGGACTCTTCTTTGTCTTCTTCTCAAATATTACATTGAGTTGACCTTCCTCTACAGGCATAGTCTTAAGTACAGATATGTAATCTACACGGTCTTTCAGTGTTTTGCACTGTACATTCAAGTAGTCAGTATAGCAGAGGTCAACCTTTTGGTCGTCTCTTCTTCTTGACTCCGAACGTGATGTCACAACGTCTGGAAAAAACTCTGATAACAGCTTTACGCACTCTCTCTCCCACGAATGACCTGCATTTCTATTGCGGTTTGCCATTTTTCAACTTCACTTTGCCATCAGATACCCAACAGCTTTTGCATCATACTATAAGCGTGATACTTTCCATGCATCGCATAAGAATCGGTAATGTCTTTTGTACCGTCATCATTGAATACAGGAGTAACACCATACTTTTCAACATGTCTATCTGCGAACAGATTACCTGCTGTGTCTGGATCACCCCAAATGAATACACGATCAAAACGTGACATTATACTTTCCATCTTACCCTCTGGCACATCAATAGATTCTGCCTGTGGTGCAAATGAAGGTATTCCCATTTCATGCATCAACATTACATCTTTGTAAGATTTCTGTATCACACATATCTCACCTCTATCAGGCAATAGTCTGTAGCCTTGCAACTCCATACCACCTGATATGAATCTCATTCTTTCTTCAAGAGGTCTGTATATCTTAAACTCTGTAAACAGGTCATAAGCATAAGAGAGGGTCTTGCATTTAAACAAAGACCTGTCTATCCAGAACTTAGATATCGGACTTACTCTGAAGTGATTGAGTGTATCAGTAGAGATTCCCCATTGTTTCCACATCTGTACATCATCCTCTGTGGGTTGACGTTTATTTATGAGTATCGTTGGAAAGCTTTTTGGTTTTATCCTCTTGTTTGATACTATCGGAAGTTGCGGGAGAGACCTGCATTGCAGATCCTCCCATACTTTTTCAAGCAACTCCCCGAAAGTGAGATAAGGATGAAGCATTGATACAAGATCAAATACTCCACCTCTTACACCTGTACCGTAATCAACGAATCGCAGATCACCGTTGTTACCATAGTAAAGTCTGAATGAAGGTGTACTGTCGCCCTCACGTAGAGGTGACGATATCATCTTCTTTGGAGAAACATCTCCGATGTACTTTCTATATATGTCAAGCTGTGATGTTTTGCTGAGTATCTTTTCGATACTCAATTCTTTTCTTACGTTTACAGGCATAGTATAGCATAATGAATATTAACTGTCTATCATCCCCAAGGAGAATCTGATGCACCTGGTGCTTCAGAACCTACAGGGTCTTTTACTGCGGTAGGATTGTAGTCCTGCCACACAAGGCTTCCTTGATAATCGTGCTTGAATGCACCATACTCATCGTTCAAAGACTTCTGAAACTCAGTAGCAGCATTCTGATAAGGACGTACATACAGTTTTCTGTATGATGTCTGATACTGCTTACCATCGTCAGTTGTCTTCACACCGAATAGCATACCTACACGATTAGGTTCACCATCATTGGTCATCTGTAGAATACCTTTGATCTCTCCGAAGTTACCTGCGAAGATGGCATCCCAATTATCAAAGAACAATTGCTCACCTTTCTTACCGCCTTTATGGTTTACCCATACACGGATGAAGTTCATAAGCTGCTCTTCGCCATTGAAAGCTCTTCTCAGACCTTCCTTGTTGAACCACTCATACTGAGGTCCTTCTTCAGGATCTGCATAACAGAACTGAGCAAAGTTGTTCACGAACTGAACTTTACCACTCTGAGATACTACATCCTTCTTTGTAATGAAGAAAGATTCACGATATAGGAAGTCATCCTCTGGTCTACTCAACCACATATCGATACGTACACGGGTGTTACCCTCTGCATCTGTATCAACTGATGGTGTAGGTGCCTTTGGTTCTTCGAATCCGAGAACGTTCTTCATCTCCTCAACAGATGGAGCAATTGCTTTGACGTATACGAAGTTCGCACCTGTCATCAATTTTACTCCTCCTGTTACCTTTTCTGCACTGTCTCTTACTCCAATAGCCATTAAT
>Ga0181401_1000793_pt1 | contig 12827 bp, 8 predicted proteins | sample 24SPOviralmetaG_FD_130130 | JGI IMG/M metagenome (GOLD analysis project Ga0181401, IMG submission 130130) | Marine viral communities from the oligotrophic San Pedro Time Series (SPOT) site, San Pedro Channel, CA, USA - 24 SPOT_SRF_2011-07-20 | ecosystem: Environmental > Aquatic > Marine > Strait...
GGCTGCACAATATGATTCTTTAGTACAACAAGCAATTGAACAAGAACAAATTGATGCAATTAAAGAACAAATATATGAAATATGGCCAGGTATTGCATCGACAATAGAAAGTACAAAAACTCAATTTGATTCTTTACCAGCTGATTATGGAAATTACGTCGTTAAACGATTAGGTGCTAATAGTCCATTATATAAAATAATGATATCTAAGTCAGGAAATTGGAAATATATTAAAAAGAAGACTTGGTTTGGTAAAGATAAATTAAAGACAAAATATCAAAGTAAATTATTATTTAAAGTATGTAATAAACGTATTGGGATTAAAACTTCGTTTAACGAAAAACAAGAAAGAGATATAGTTAAAAAGTATAAATGGATGCGTACGGTTAAACGTGATAAGTTTGCATCATGGATGAACAGTACCGGAGGCAAGGTTGGGGCTGGATCTGCTGTTGCGACGGGCGCAGGAGTTGCTATATCGAGTGCAATTTCAGCTGCTACAGTAACAACTACAACATTAGTCCCTGCAATAACAGGATTTACAACAACTGTATTACCTGGAATAGTAGGCGGCGTATCATTGACAACCCCAGTGTTCGGTTCGGTTGCAGTAACAACAACAGTAGGTCCTACATTTGGTACTACAATAGGTGCATTAGTTACAAATCCTATCACAATTGGCGCGGCAGCGGTTGTAGGAGCATTCTTTTTAGCAGATGCATTAATAGGAAAAGTTCCAAATGATAAACATGATTTACCGCCATGGAGATTTATGGATGATAATTGGTATCTTAAATCATGTATATTAAATCAAATAGATGGCCATGTAGAAGGCTTTAAACAAGCTGCTGATGCCGCTGATGCGGCCTTACCATGGGTAAATGATATAATTCAAGATCTATCAAGTAAAATGGGAGAAATGGATCAAGCTTTATTATCAGCTGATTCTGCAGAAGAGTTCCAAGCGTTATATGAATTTTTATTAAATATTCGAGACCTATGTAAAGAATTAAATGATTCTGGATTATATGCACAAGGTGTTAATTTAACAAATGAAGTAGATGCGTATTTAAGAGATCAATTGAAACGACAATATAATGCAGTACAATATATGAGAAAAAAGATTTATAATTCCGGCGGGTTATTTAAAGGAAAAAGAAAATATGGCGTAGTTTGGCCGAAAGGTGCACAACAAATATTAAATGAATATGTAGCAGGTTGCAAATTCGATAATCATTTACCAAAGGTATAAGATATGGCATTAGATAGATTTTCAAATAAAAAAGAAATACAAGAAACTAATGGTGTTGTACGAGGAGTCGTATGGAATCAAGAAGATTTAGATATCTTACAGTTAGATGTAAAAAATGTAACTCCGGAAGAACGTCCTGTTGTTGAAATACATTTATATACAATTGGGAACGAATCTTCTTATATTACCGGTGGCTGTATTGACGACTTTGAAATACTTAAAGATTCTATTCATATTAATTATGGTAAGGCGTGTCAATCTTTAGGAATTGAACGTGGTGAATTTGAAGTTGTAGTTAATGTATATAAAGATTTATTAGGTTCAAAGGAAGAACAAGATTTATGGATAAAGGAAATATCGGAAGATAGGCGTGAGTTATGGATTCAAGCATTTCCTAATTCAGAATTAGATATTGAAACATATGTTGATAGTTTTGGTAGCGGAGCGTATGCAGAAAAGTCATATGAAATGGAGATGGATGAGGACGGAAATGAAGTTCCTGTCCTAGATGATGATGGTAATCCGATACTAAAAGCAATAACAGAACGTCCATTATCAGATGATATTGCAATCAATATTGGCGAGAATAGAATCTTTAAGATTATTAATCAAAAAGATTGGCTAGGTGAAAATGATTTTGTTGTTAGATTATACAAACCATTACCAGAAGATATAGATGTAAAACAAAAATTATGGACAATAGAACAATTGTCGGATGCATATATTGATAATATTTCTTTATCAGGCCCAGGATTTGTAGATTCAAAATCACGTAAATTATTAGGACCAAATTTTACTATAGATGTAACTAAAGGAACTATTACAGAAACAGACTTCGAGTCATGGAATTCATTATTAGATGCGAATACATCGACATCACAACAAATTGTTGATACGATATTTTCCGGATCGCTGGGTCAAAATGTTAATATAGATTATTCAGGATTTCAAAATTTTATACATTTTTCGTCAGCCACAGAACGATTAGCAAACTTTAAGTATAAATTAGGATTAATTGAATATTTTGATAGTCGTATCAAAGTACTTAATTTAGCAACCGGAACTGATTCAGATGCTTTAAAAGGAAATATATCGGTAAATGAAAAACGGCGTGACGATGTTATAGGAAATTTTGATGGATTTGAACGTTGGTTATATAACGAACCAACTAGTAGTTTATTTACAGACCAATCTATATATTCAAATATTGATAATAAAGATGGCATATATTCTCCCGAAGGAGGCTTCCTAGGTGCAAAAAAATATCGATTAGAATCATATCCAAAATATTTATCAGGAAGTAAGTATTACTTACATCCAACAACTAGTAGTATAGCAGAAAATTGGTATAATGGATGGTATACTTCAGCATCATTTTATGACTCAGAAAATGATCATGCATTATCAAGATCTATACCGGAACATATTAGGCTTGATAATAATAATAGTGAATATGAGTTATTTGTTAATATGATAGGACATCATTTTGATATATTATATTCGCATATTGATAACTTAACTAGATTATATAAACCTGAAGAACATCCAAAGTTAGGACAGAGTAAAGATACATTATACCAGGTAGCACAATCATTAGGTTGGCAATTAGAGAACGGAAAACAGGCTTCACAATTATGGCAATATAAACTAGGAGTTAGTTCTGGTTCTGGCGAATATGCTAGTACAGGGTCTTTATTTTCTAAATCAGATGAAGAAATAACTACAGAAGTTTGGAGACGGATAGTTAATAATCTACCGTATTTACTTAAAACAAAGGGGACTACAAGGTCAATCAAAGCGTTAATGAATACATATGGTATCCCTCAGACTTTTCTATCTATAAGAGAATATGGCGGACCTAAAGTAGATGAAGATTCTCCTACTTTAATCGAAGATCGATTTTCTTATGCATTAAACTTTAATTCCGGAAGTAGTATTGCATCTTCTCAAATAAAATTTTACCGAGATAACTATACAAGCTCAATGGATAAGTGGGGGTTACCAGCAAACCAAAATAAATCGTTAAATTTATCACCAAATGCGATTACAGCTTCGTATGATAAACGGCCACCCGATACTATAGAATTTAGATTCAAGCCAGGCAAAAAACATTCAATGACTATGCTGTCTCATGAAGGAAGTTCGGTAGGAAATGTACATTGGTCATTAGGTTTAGATTATACAGGATCATATTCTGGTAGTGATAATTACGGTAGAGTATTCTTTAAAATGCGTACAAGAGGTGGTGGCGCAACTAATGGAGATAGTATTGTATATACTGATTATGTTCCATTATATGACGGAGAATTTTGGAATGTACGATTATGGACAGAATTTCCATTTATAACAGCTAGTTTTGGAAATGTTCCTAATATATATTTTCAAACACAAAAGGCATCTGATTATATTTCAGATAAAATTGTACATAAATCTTCCGGTTCTTTATTTCCTGGTTCAGGGTCAAATAGTTCCAATGCAGATGCTATAGTAAAAGCATGGTCAAGAGAGGATGCATCGAGGTGGTTAGTATTAGGTGGTAGCACAGGAAGTGGTTTAATGGCGCCACAAGCCGGAGCTTTTACAGGTTCAATGCAAGAGTATAGAGAATGGATGGAGATATTAGATCAAACATCATTTGATTTACATACTACAAATCCTACATCATATGTATCGAGTTTATCATCAACATCATCATTTGATACATTAGTAAGGCATTATCCTTTAGGTACAGATTTGAATGCAGTTGATCATTCAACAGGTGCTGGATTATTTATAACATCGAGTCACCCAAATTCAACATTAACAGATTTTTCTGTACCTTATCCTGACGGAGTCAATCAATATGCAACAGCTAGTGGATTTGTAACCCCAGTTAATGTACAAAGAGGAAATTATGTTCCAGTAGAAGAAACATATTATATACAAGGAGTTTCGTTAGGAGGTAATGTACCTAGGTCACAAAAAATTAGATTAGAAGAAAATGAATTAGTGAGACGATTATCTCCTAAGTCAACAGGAGAAAAATCTAGATTCGATCGTGCGCCAATAGATACCAATCGTGTTGGATTATTTTATTCAGCAGCAGATCAAATAAATAAAGAAATTTTTAATCATATAGGAGATGTGGCGTTAGATGATTATATAGGCGACCCAGACCATGAAATAACATTTGACTATCCAGATTTAAGTAATTTTTCAAAAGAATATTGGAAAAAGTATACAGATAAAAATGATATAAATGCGTATTTAAGAATATTTAGTCAATTTGATTATGCATTATTTAATCAAATAAAACAATTATTACCAGAGCGTGTTGATGAAGCAATGGGTCTATTAGTAGAACCACATGCATTAGAAAGAGCAAAAGTTAGATTAACAAAAAGGCCAGTAATAACAAATCCACAATATGATGCAACTATTCTAGAATCTGTTCCTACTGCAAGTGGCGTCATTAGACCATTATCTGCAAGCATTAATTCGGCTCCTGACTTATCGGAAGCTGTCTCAGTGTATCATGTTGGAAGCTCAGGACATGCAGACACAGGAAATTATTTAGCTCATTATACAGGGTCGAATTCCGGAATACCGGGAGAAGATCCGTATACAGCAACAACATATAAACATATATATACATTATTTCCTTACCAAACGAATCCGGTTGAAGCAGCAGCGTTAAGTTTGCCTATGGAAATAACTGGCACGCTTTCTCCATTAACTTATAGTCCAACGGGAAGTGTTATTTTAGACCAACGTCCTAGTAATATATATAAATTAGATGTATTACATTATTCTGGAAGTGCTACATTAGGAAAACGTGCTAGAAATTATGCAGGAGAAGTTAGTCGGTCAAAAGGGTTAAATGTAGCTAGTAAATGGAATTATTCACGAAGTATGGCAGAAACAGGTTATATGGACGACTTTTTCCAAATGACAGAAAATCAAAGATATGAAGGTTGTAGACTTGTTGGCCCTGGAATAAATCAGCCTTCGACAATAAATGCAATCGACCAAAAACCTGTAATTGAAGTGTTTGAGACGAATCCAAATACATTAGTATTTAATAGTCAACCAAATGCAACAAATCCAGGTAATTTAGAAGTTAGATAAACTCATGCATAAGCATATTTATTAAAAAGATAGGGAATAACTATGGGATACTTAAATAATTCAACAATAACAGTTGATGCTATTCTTACTAAAAAAGGAAGAGAACTTTTAGCAAGAGGTAGAGATGAATTCAAAATAACACAATTTGCATTAGCAGATGATGAAGTAGATTATGATTTATATAATCCAGACCATCCGTTAGGGACTGCATACTATGGCGCAGCTATAGAAAATATGCCTGTTGTAGAAGCATTAGCAGATGAAACTCAGATGCTAAAATATAAATTAGTAACATTGCCAAAAGGAATTGCACGTATTCCAGTAGTAAGAGTTGCGCAATCTGTTATCGAATTAAATGCAAATGAGAGTACTACAATAACTCCATCAACAGTTAATTTTGGAGGAGGAAATAGAAGATTTGGATATACAGCAATATTATCTGATTCTGATGTAGCTGATATTGTTGCAACAAGAGGCGCAAGAAACCAAGCAGCATCAGTACCGCAATTTATAGGCGATTCTGAAGCAGCTCAAAGTATTACTGTATCCGGAACGCAATTTGAAATTACTGCTAAAGAATTATTAAAAGGTGATAGAACAGTTACAATATTATTTATAGGTAATGAAACTGGTGGTAGAGCATCTATTACATTAACTGTAAAGAAAGTTGAAGTTGCAACAGTTGGATTATCATCATTATAAAAGGGAATAAATTATGGCAAGATATGCAAGAATAAGAAAGAGTAGAGGCCCGGTTAAATTTAGAAGATTTAATCCAGTTTCTGCTACTTCACAAGTAGAAACATTGGCTAGACAGTTAGCTAATCAAATTATTAGAGAGCGTGAAAGAGCTAAGGCTCGTCAAAAATTAGGACGTATCTTTACTAAATTTGATCCTACTGATGATGTATTGCCTAATAATGTAGAAACTGTTACAAGAGGATTGTTTGCAGGAAACACAGGAAGTTTAGTAACAATGTTTACTTCTTCAAATTTGACCGCAACACAAAAAACATATTTTCAAGAACTTCATAGTACTGGTGATCCTGGTACAAATCCAAATGCAAAGTCAGAACTATCAATAGCATATGGGAATTATGTAGGATCGGGTTCAAAAGATTTAACAGGTAACTTGAATAATGATACTCCATCAAGAGCTATTTATAAACAATATGCACAATTATTATTAGCACCTAATGATAAAAAGTTTACATTTAATGGTGTAGATTCTGAAGAAATATATGTGATGAATTTTAATCGTGCTAGAGTAAGAGAAAGATTAGATCCAGGTAATTTCGAAGTAACATTTGCTGAATTACATAATAGTGTAACAAATAATTCTCATACCGGATCTAATGTTAAAATTAAAACATCAAATCCTAATAAATTTCAAATTATTGATGACTCATCTTTAACATCAGGAGGTTCGGTCAATGAAGGTGGTTTAGTATATAATCTTCTATCAGGGTCAATTGATGAAGGAACTCAATTATTTAAAGATGGTTCAGGGAATTACAGATATTATGGATTATTATATCCACAACATGGAGTTGCAATTTTTAATGGTGATATGTTAAATAATGCCGCATCTGCAGGAGGCCTAAACTTTGGGTCAGTAACGGGGTCGGGAGTGCAAGGTGATAATGCAATAAAATTATTTACTTCAGTATCTAGTTCGGATGATTTAACGCCGGCTGGTACAAATGGAGGAATCCAAGCAAGATCGTCAGAACAAGTTAAATCTACATATTACTTTGTTAGAATTAAAAATGCAGAATATAATTATTCAAATAATCCATCATTTGTTACAGGTTCATTAGGTGAGTTATATTTTAACACTTTCATTAATGATCCACAAGTATATATAACAACAGTAGGATTGTATAATAGAAGAAGAGAATTGTTAGCAACAGCAAAACTATCTCAGCCATTATTAAAAAATTATACGAGAGAAGCTCTTATTAAAGTTAAATTAGACTTCTAAATTAAAATTAGTAAGATGATATGCCAATTATACCTTCAGTTTTTCAACCAATACGGTCAAATGATTTTCAACAAAGACCTGTAAAGACTTATAAACATTATAAGGTATTATCTAACAATTTTTCGACCACATCGGGATATTTTCGTCACAATGCTGTATACCGTAGACATACTCCACATATATTAGCAGATGATCCAGATGGTATAGGAACATTATCATATCCTATCAATACAGAAGATAGTACCAACCAACATGTTGTATGGAATGCAATTGACCATAAATATTATCGTAATTACAATCCAGCCCATTCCGCAGATTTTTTAGATATAGATTCGCAAAAAAGATTTTTATGGCATTCTGCATCTTTATTTACTGCACCATATGGCCAAGTAGGCGAAAAAATAAAACACGGAACATTTCTGATTACAGCTTCGATCGGATCAACACAAATTAAATTAGTTGATGATGGTAAAGGTAATTTACGAGACCCTTTAATTGATACATCAAGTTTTGCATCTTCAAGTAGAAACTTTTTCTACATGTCATTTAATAACTTGTATCGTAAATTTAATGATTATGATGAATTAGGTAGTTTAAGTAAAGGCATAACATATAAATTAAATAATGTAGAAAAGCCAGCCACTATTAATGGCACAGTTAAGGTTGAATCTGGTATTGAAGTCACCTCAAGTAATTATCAATTATCATCTGGTTTATGTGTTGAAATGCCTGCAGGCGAAGCAAGTAACAATATCCAAATACCACATCATGATAAGTTTGATAGATTTGGTCGATGTGATGATTGGACAATTTCATTATGGCATTATGCAACTAATTCGTCTACTGAAACTATTTTATCTAAATGGGGTGTAACAATGGAACCATATTTAGATAAAGTAGATGGTAAACGAAAAATAAGAAAGGTTGAAACAACAGGTTTACAAGGTACTGATAATGCATATGATACCGTAGCAGAGTTTGAAGCAAGTAAAATTCGTACTCCAATGCATTTAGTTGCTGAAGTTGGTTCGGGTTATCAAACATATAGATTTATAGCATGTGATGGTACTAAAGCGGCTTTAGTTACATCCGGGCCAATTGCTGGTCCGAAACAATGGAGACATATATGTGTTAGAAATTCTGCATCGAAATTAGAAATACTTGTTAACGGCGTAACAGGGTCTGGTGGTACTCATGGAGTATTGCCTGATTTTACAACTAACACAGCAGATTTAATATTTGGTAATACAAGATCTAAAAGGACAGATGGAGCGAATGCGACAAAAATATCAGAAGTAAGAATGTATGATTATGCAGTTGAAGATGTTAGTATTGCATCATTAGCTAACAATCATTATTTATCTGCATCATGTTATCAAACAAATATAGCAGGTAATGTTTTTTATAAAAATGGTCAAGCAGTTGCATCATCCCATTTACCTAAATATAATTCCGGATCAGGCATTTTTGGTAATACATGGGATGTTAGATATCGTGGTACTCATACAATTTATGAAAATGAATGTTTAGTACGTGTGCCTAAAGACCAATTCAATGTTACGATGAACCCAACATCAACATATCGACCTATAACAGATGGTGAGCCATGTGATGCAACCCAAACAACATTACCGCCCGGAGAATTGAGAAAATCATTATTTGTATCTGGGACATTAAAGCCTTATATTACATCAATTGGTTTATATAATGATGAAGCTGTTATGATTGCTACTGCAAAATTAGCGCAGCCAATACAAAAAAATCCAGATGTTGATATGAATTTTATCGTAAGATGGGACTACTAGTATGGCGTTATATAAAGGTAAGTGGCAAATAAAAAAATATTCAGATATAGTAGCCGACGAAAAGAACGACAAATTACAGCCGGCTATTCATAAAACAAAAAAATATTTCAAAGATACAAATTTTAGTGGATCGTTAGGTAAACGTGATCAAGGTAAGTATATGCATAGACCATATAAAAAATCTGTATCACGTTCTTTGTTTACAGATTTACAAGAATTACAATCAGCACAATCACGTAATACAATTGTAGATGCCGGCGAAGTAGTTGAACATCGTATTATTAATCCTGGGCCGTACCGTGCACAAATAATCATAATGTCGGAATATGATTCCAAAGCAGCAACAGCATCTATGGTTGGTGTTCCTGCTTCTAGTAGTGGTACAATTACAAGAGGAAGCTATATAACCGCATCAAATACTAGCACAGGATCTATATCAGCAGCTAGTTGGAGTTTCTTTCCAACTGCAGATATATCTAGAAGTGATGGAACGCCAATTGGACGTTATGGATTATTTAGATCTAACCCTTTTAAGTTTTTGATAAGAACTGGGTCTAATATATATGAAGATATTATTATAGGCACAGGCCCATCGATTGGAGGTAGTGATGCACAACAAGTAGTATACATCAAAGTAGAAGGAGATTACTTAGATACAGTAACTTATGATAGTATACCACATGCTTGGACGTTTAGTTAATATTTATATAAAAGAGGAATAAGTTATGGCATGGAGATCAAAATCCAAATTGCGTGCAAATGCAATTAAACATGGTTATAGAAGCGGCTTTGAACATAAAGTATCAGACCAATTAAAAGAAAATAAAATTAAGTTTGAATATGAAACTACAGTTATAGATTACATCAAACCACAAACTAATCATACATATACAATTGATTTCACATTACCAAATGGTATATTAGTTGAAACAAAAGGTAGATGGGTTCTTGAAGATAGAAAGAAACATTTACTTATCAAAAAACAACATCCAGAATTAGATATCAGAATGGTATTCCAGTCTTCAAAGACAAAGATAAGGAAAGGGTCAAAAACTACTTATGCAATGTTTTGTGATAAACATGATATTCCATGGGCAGAGAAGACAATACCGGAAAGTTGGTTACGTGAGAAAAAAAGCTTGTCAAAAGGTTGATCTTACGAGATCTTTTTAATATATTCATATTAATAACTTTTTATTAAATTTATTTGATAAAAACATTATTATTGAAAGTATTGAAATGATAATGAAAATAAGTATAATTAATTAATTCGCAAATGAGCAAATTCTCTATCATAACTCTTCTTGAATCTGTAATGGGGAGAGGAAAGATAAATTCTAATGATAATATTGCTTTCCATTGTCCATTTTGTCATCACAATAAAAAGAAAATGGAAGTTAATATTGTTACTCAATATTGGCATTGTTGGGTATGTAATGCGGCCGGCAGAAAGTTAGCAGTATTATTTCGTAAATTAAATGTACAACGAGAAAAGATAGCTAAGTTAATAACATTATTAGATGATGTTGAATATAAACCTACAAAAACTACAACAGATACGCCTGTATTACAATTACCAGAAGGATATAGACCATTATGGATATTACAAGAAATGAGTCCTGAATTCCGTAATGCAATATATTATCTCAAAAAACGAAATATTAGTATACATGATATCTTAAAATATAGAATTGGCTATTGTAGAAAAGGTCCTTATAAGGGTAAAATTATTATACCAAGTTATGATGCAAACGGAAGCTTAAATTATTTTGTAGCACGTGCATATTATGAAGAAGATAAATTTAAACATAAAAACCCTCCAGCTTCAAAAGATATTGTAGGGTTTGAATTACATATAAACTGGAATATGCCAATTGTATTAGTTGAAGGCGCATTTGATGCAATTGCAATAAAAAGAAATTGTATCCCTTTATTTGGTAAAACAATATCTAATACATTGAAAAAACGAATAGTAGAAAAGGGCGTCAAAAACATTTATATATGTTTAGATTTAGATGCACGTAAACAAGCTCTTGAGACGGCTCAATATTTTATGGCAAATGGACTAAATGTTTATTTTGTAGATATAACAGGAAAAGATCCTAGTGATTTAGGATTTGAAAAAATAACAAATGTATTAAATAATACACATATTATGAGTGAAACAGAATTAATGGAACAAAAGATATTATGCGCACTATAGATATAGGAATTGAAAAAATAGATAAGATATATCATATAGCTGATGTACATGTTAGGAATGTAAAACGACATAAAGAATATCAGTTAGTATTTAAGAGATTATATTCTTATATAAAGAAAACAAAAACAGATAATTCTGTAATTTATGTAGCCGGAGATATTGTACATGCTAAAACAGATATGTCTCCGGAATTAGTAGCAGTGGTATCAGATTTCTTCAAAAAGTTATCAGATTTAGCACCTACAATAATAATCACAGGTAATCATGATTGCAACTTAAATAATAGTTATAGACTAGACGCCTTAAGTCCTATTGTTAAAGCCTTGAATCATCAGAATCTACATTATCTTAAAGACAATGGTATATATTTGATATCCGGAGTACACTTTAACGTATTATCAGTGTTTGATAAGCCAATAGATTATATAAAAGCTGATAGCTTCGAAGGAGATTATAAGATAGCATTACATCATGGGTCGGTACATAATGCATCTACAGATGCTGGATTTACTTTAAGTAATACTCATGTTACTACAAAAATGTTCGAAGGACATGACTTGGTATTGTTAGGTGATATTCATAAACCTCAATACTTGAATGATGAAAAGACAATTGCATATGCCGGATCATTGATTCAACAAAATCATGGAGAGGCTTTAGGCCATGGAATAATGGTATGGGATCTGGACACAAAACAATGTGAGTTTGTTGATATTCCAAATGACTATGGATATTATACATATCATATTGAAAATGGAAAGATAACAAATCCTAGTGATAAGATACCTATTCGTCCAAGATTAAGATTAAAAGTAAAAGATACTGATTCTGCTACATTGAAAGAAATAGTTGCTAAGATCAAATCTGAGTATAAGATACAAGACATTTCTATTCAAAAAATAAATGCATTAAATACTAATGACGAAAAGAAGAAAATTAATTTTGGTAATATACGAGATGTAGAATGGCAAAATAAAGTTATTACAGAATACCTATCAGATGAATTTGCGTTAGATGATGAATTATTAGATACGGTAAGACATATTAATAGAACAGTTCATTCAAAATTACCAGCAAATATATCGACAAGAAATATTACATGGACTCCAAAAAAGTTTGAATTTTCAAACATGTTTAGTTATGGACCAAATAATACTATTGACTTTACAAATATGAATGGATTATATGGATTGTTTGCCCCAAACGCATCTGGTAAGTCGACATTATTAGATGCACTGTCTTTTGCATGTTTTGATAAATGTAGTAGAACTAAAAAAGCTAAACATGTATTAAATAATAAAAAGTCTAACTTTCATTGTAAGTTTGAATTTGAATTAGGAAAGTATAATTACTTTATTGAACGTAAAGCTAAAAACATGGTAATGGCCATGTAAAAGTTAATGTAGATTTTTGGAGAATAGATAAAGATGGTAATGAAGAAAATTTAAACGGAGATCAAAGAGATTCAACGAATAA
>Ga0181401_1000799_pt1 | contig 12779 bp, 12 predicted proteins | sample 24SPOviralmetaG_FD_130130 | JGI IMG/M metagenome (GOLD analysis project Ga0181401, IMG submission 130130) | Marine viral communities from the oligotrophic San Pedro Time Series (SPOT) site, San Pedro Channel, CA, USA - 24 SPOT_SRF_2011-07-20 | ecosystem: Environmental > Aquatic > Marine > Strait...
GAAATAGAAGTGACTTAAGCCGACTGCTAAATGGATGTTTACGGTAGCATCCCCAAATGCGGACGTAGACATCTGTCTGTAAATATAATATGCAGGAAATTTGAGAAAAGAATATACCTCACCCAAGACCACCTTATACGGTAAGATACGATATCATATATACTTTTGTATCGCTCAGTGGCGTTCCGCGTCTACGTCTTTGACCGTAGCCACGGATACTACGTATAAGTAACTGTTTTTTTTTGGATTTGTTGTACGTTTTTGTTTATTATTTTGTTATATTTATAACAAATTGCCTATGGTACAAATATCTACTAACTGAGTTATATATATATGAGTAAAGAAATTAAGCTTAAAGTTCCTGCGGAACAAAAGGACATTCCACTTCACAAGTACCAAAAGTATGCTAAGATAGTAAACGATGCTGAGGGGGATTTGGCAGAGGATTTTATCCGAGCAAAGATACTTGAGATATTCTGCGGTGTAAATCTCAAGGAAGCCTATGAGCTTCCGTTGAAAGAATTAGATGGTGTGGTAACCCACGTATTGGATTTAATGGCTGAAAAGGCTAAACTTCAAAGACGGTTTACAATGACCGATCCAAACGGGGATACTGTTGAGTTCGGTTTTATGCCGAATATGGATGAGATGTCTCTAGGTGAATACATTGACTTGGAAAAGTACATTTCTAATTGGGATACTATGCATAAAGCTATGTCGGTATTGTATCGGCCTATAGTAGTCGGCAAAGGGGAGTTCTACGACATAGAGCCTTACAAAGGGTCAGACAAGTATTCTGACATAATGAAGGACTCGCCTGTCACTGTTGCTTTAGGTGCTATGGTTTTTTTTTACGATTTAGGGAAAGAATTGTTGAGAATTACGAAGCACTTTTTGGATCAGGAGGTTCTGGAGAATCTCAAGTCGGAATTGGACAATCCTTCGGAGTTAAGTGGGGATGGTATCAATCCGTCTATGCACTTGCCGGAGGGGATGTCAGAAAGTTTGAAGAAGTTACAGGACTTGGGGTCCACCAATGTTTGATGTGGCTAGAGTTCGAAAAAGAGAAAAACGAATTAGAAGCAGAAAGAATAAAAAAAGCATATAAGCAATGAGAGCAGTATATCAGGTATTAGACAAGATGAAGGACAAGTTAAGGTCGTCCCCTAACATACAGACGGTATCGTTTGGTGACTTGTTTGATATAGACCTCAATAAGACGGATATATTCCCCATCGCCCATATAGGGCTTGGGACTACATCCATTCAGGAACACAAGCTAGAGGTCGGAATAAGCTTAACATTGCTTGATGTAGTAGACGACAATCGGAATTCAACGGTTACAGATGATTTTTACAGCAATGACAACCTTCAGGATATCCTAAACACTCTGTTGGCGGAAGCCAACATCTTAGTGTCGGACCTGAGAAGGGGAAGCAGTTACGATGAGCTTTTTCAGGTGGAGAGTAATGTGTCTGCAGAGCCATTTTTAGATAGATTTGAGAACCAGCTTGCGGGCTGGTCTCTCAATATCGCTATATCATTTCCTAATAACGATATAAGTATTTGCTAATGGGGCCTGTTTTAGAAGGGACATTGCGTAAGATTGCTAATGAGCTTATCCAAGATATGGTTAATGAGATAACCACAAGAGATAGGGTTGCTAGTGGTACTGTAAGAGACTCTTTTAAGGCAGAACCGACTAAAGAAGGTATTGGTATTAAGAATGAGGCGAGGTCTCCGGAGGGCTACAACTACTCATCTAACGTAGATTTAGGTAGAAGTTCTGGTAAGTACGTTCCTATACAGCCCCTAGTTCGTTGGGCAACCCTTAAAAAGATTGTCCCAAAGAACAATAAGTCGTTAGAGCAATTTGCTTTTGCGGTAAGTAAAACATTAATGCAGCGAGGTTATCAAGGGATAAACTTCTCCGCTAAATCATTCCTTAAGTCACAGGATATGATAACAAAAAGAATAGGTGAGGCATACCTAAAAGACTTAGAAAAACAATTAGAGGAACAAATACCAAATCTTAAGTAATGGCAAGATTAATAAACACAAAAAGTCCGTTTTATATAAAAGTTTATCACGCAGATTTGTTTGAGGCTAAACTACAACTTTACATATATGAGGGAACAGGAGATTCAACTCCCGACCCTGAAGATTTAAAGTACACCATAGTTAAAGCGGAGTTAGAAGGCAATAATTACGTTGTATTTGAAATATCTGAACTTGTAAGAGACTACATCCAGATAAAGTATGATGGCGAATATGATAGTTATGTGGTTTTGGTAAATCCAGTAATTACTGCTTTTGATACAAATGGCAATACACTCTCATCACCAACGGTAACACCAAGTGATTATTATAACCAATTCGTAGCAACAGAAGGTTACGGATACTTTGAAGAAGGTATCAATCCAGACTTCGATGAAGGACTGATGATGTCTGAAGGAACTATATATAGGGTCAATGATAGAAGTGTAAATATTCCTGTTTACACAGGTAGTACAAATAGCGTAGCTTTTAGATTAAATGGAGAAACTGTATATTCTAAAAATGTTGTTTATACAGACCCAGCAAACCCAACAACATCTGAAGCAATCCAATACATAGCATCCGATAGCAATTCAACAGCAGACAGCTACAAAGAGAGAGTTCTTGAGGCTGGAGGTGTATTTGAAGATAACTCGTTATTAGAAGCGTTTGAGAATGTTGTTGATATAGGTGCTGTCGATGAGGTTTGGGTTAACTACACAAACGCCACAGAAACAAGAACGAAGATACTCAAGGTAAAAACATTCGACTGCTCAAAGTATGAGCCGATAAGAGTTACCTTTGTAAATAAGTATGGTGCATTACAAGATCTTTACTTCACAAGAAAAAACAATGAGTCTTTAAACATAAAAAAGGAAGATTACAAGGCTTCCGTAATGGACTTTGCAAACTTCTCCTATGACACTTCAGAGCATCAAATGAGAACGCTGAACCTAGTTGGTAACGATAGCATAACACTAAATACAGATTATATAGATGAGTCTTGCAATGAGCATATAAAGCAGCTTATGCTGTCAGAGCAGGTTTGGATGACAAGGCTCACAGACGAAGAAAAAATAGTACCATTGAAACTAAAAACGCAATCACTTCAACTGAAGAAGAGAGTTAATGATAAGTTGGTTCAGTACAGTATGGAGTTTGATGTTGCAGCAGACAAAATAAACAATATTCGATAATGAATAAAGTAGTATTGTATATAAAAGATTCCGACAATGCACTTCAGGCGGTGGACTTGTTTGAAGATGAAACAATCTCTGTAACGTCTAAAATACAGGATATACGAGATATATCTAAAGTATTTACTGACTTCTCTCAATCATTTACAGTACCTGCGTCAAAGAAGAACAACAAGATATTTAGGCATTTCTACAACTACTTTATATCAGAAGGCGCGTTTGATGCAAGAAAGAAGGTTGATGCTAGGCTTGAGATAAACTACATTCCATTTAGAGAAGGTAAGATATTCCTAAATGGCGTGAAGATGAAGGAGAACAAGCCATTCGCCTACAACGTAACATTCTATGGTAACACCGTTACACTAAAAGATTTGCTTGGCGATGATGAGTTAGAATCACTTACTTGGATTGATAACTTTAGGTACGATTACACAAGTCCAAATACAAAAACAAGGCTTACAAGTAACCTAAATCAAACAGTTGATAGTGTTGTGAAATACGACCCAATTATTGTACCTCTTGTAACTCACACGAAGAGGCTTTATTTTAATTCTGATACAAGTCATTCGGCAAACACAATTTCTGGAGATTTAGCTTATCATAACCAAAACTCACATAATGCAAATGTTGCTTTACAGTTTGATGACCTTAAACCAGCTATACGCCTTTTATACATAATAGAAGCGATAGAAAATAAGTATAATGTTGCAAATGGTTATCCTGTAGATTTGATATTCACAAGAGACTTCTTTAATTCAGAAGCATTTGCAGGAGACGGTACAGCAGAAAATAGAGGTCTGTATATGTGGTTGAGCAGGGAGAAGGGAAAGATAGGAGGAGATGATGAAACGACAGAAACCACATTATCTAGCTTTGCATACGATTCTGGAGACCAGTTATCAGACTTCTTTGAATACCCATTTGGCGGAAGTATAACGCCCTCTTTTATTACTGATGGCGGAGAAACGGACTCGGTTTTAAGAGTTCAAACATTTTTAGATGGCGGTTCTTTTAAAAATGCAGATAGATATAGAATACTTTTAGACTTAACAGTTACAACTACTGCATCGACATCTTATAGCGTAAGTATGATAAATACTTTGGATAACAATTCAACAGTAGGGGTTTTTGATAATTTAACATCAACGCAAACAGTATCAACGACATTAGCAATACCATCAATAATTCCTGGAGATTTAAAGGATTGGGGTATCAAGTTTCTTGTTAATTCAGAGGGTGGTTTTCAAGCTGATTTAAGCTTAAGGATAAGACAGCAGAAAGCAGACAATTCAGTAGCACCTTATTCCACAATATATGATGCTTATTATGATGCCGCATCAATAACAGCAACTAATAGTGGCGAAATAATACCAACAGAAAGAATACCAAAAATGAAAACGATTGACTTTCTTATAGGTATATTTAAGACATTTAATCTTACATCATACTTTATAGACGACAGAAATGACGCTGATTATGGGAAGATAAGGGTTTTGCCGCTTGATGATTATTACAACGACAATCCAAAGATATTTGATATTACAAAATATACTGATTCTTCAGAGACGGATGTAGAATCCACAGCTCCATTTAGCGAGATTGAGTTTAAGAATAAAAAGCCTAAAACACTTTTAATGCTTAATCACGAAGAAGTAAATAACGAGGTGTTCGGAGATGCAATTTACCATCCTCAAGGCGTAGACAGAGGTAAGCCATATAAAATAGAAACTCCATTTGAACACTTTAAGTTTGAGAGGCTTATTGATGAGGATACAAGCGGAATAGGTCTAACAGATTTTCAATGGGGTTATTCGGCAGGGAATAACTTTAAGCCAGATGCAGACGCTGAACCTCAACCAACTGCAAATTATGATTCTGTTTTAACAGCGCCCTTCCTTTTTTATGGAATTAGAATTAGCGGTTTGGCTGGCGATTATAGATTAAACTGGAATGGGGCAGCACACGAAGGCTTAACATCTTACTGGAAACCGTCTAATACAGTAGAAAGCGGCACAGCATCAGTACCTCCAGATTTTACTATAAATTTTGACGATGAGATTGACGAATGGAATCAACAGAATTATGGTGGAGAAACAAATTCATTGTTTAAGAAGTTCTATCAAACATACATAGAAGATGCGTTTAATGCCAAGAAAAGGATATTTAAACTTACAGTACATTTACCTAATAGTATATTACTTAACTACAAGCTAAATGATAGATTTCAGATTGGAGACAAAGTATTTACTATAAACTCAATAGATACCAACCTAAAAACAGGTGAATCTAAACTAGAATTATTAAACGTATTATGATAAAGAATATTTTAGACTTATTGAAGCTAGATGATTATTACGGTATGTCACCTCACATTGATATAGCCAAGGGAAAGTATCAGGCACCAAGAACATTAAAAGAAGCACTTAATAAAACAAAAAGATGGCAGCACAATCAGAATACTTAATTAATATAAAAGTAATAGACGGTAAGGCTCAAGCTAGTGTAGATGGGCTTACTAAGGGTTTTGTAGACTTAGATACTGCATTAACTAAAGTAAAAACCTCTACAGTACAAGCTGGTAAGGCTACCGATAATTTAGGTAAGAAAAACTTAGATATGATGTCTAAGGCTGGCCTTGCAGGGGCCACCCTTACAGAAGTAGGTAGAACTATATCAGATTTACCCTATGGTATTAGAGGTGTTGCTAACAACTTGTCGCAGCTATCCACTTTATTTGTTACTCTTGTTTCAACCACAGGTGGTTTAACAAACGCAATAAAGCTACTGAAAACACAATTGGCAGGACCTCTTGGTGTTGTTTTAGCATTTCAAGCAGTGCTAGCTGCATTAGATTACTTTGCTGGTAGTACAAAAAAAGCTGCAGATGAAATAGATAGATTCTCAAACATATTTGGTGAATCTGCTACTAAATTAATGACATACAAGCAGGTTCTTAATGATGCTACTATATCCGCAAAAGAGAAAAGGCACATCCTGAAGGAGGTTACAAAAGAAACGGGTGGATTGAATGTAGGGTTAGACGAAAACAATCAACTAACGTCAGAGTCAACTAGATTATTAGATGATAATATAGCTAAACTTATAGAGCAGGCTGAGGTTAGAGCAATATTAGATAGGCTTACTGAACTCAATACCGATAAGTTAAAATTAGAATATCAACTACGCCAAGAATTAGGCAGCGAGTATTCTTCATTTATAAACACATTAAATACAGCAGCCGGTACTATAGGTCAATCAGGTGGCGTTGTTGGTCTTTTAGGGTTAGACAAGATATCTAATATAACAGGAGATATAGGTGAGGTTAATCAGGAGGTATCCGACTTAATGGAGCAACTGAGGGGAAAAACCTTAAATGTGTTCAAAGACTTAAAAAAGGGTGGAAGAGCCAGGGAAATTGTTGATGACTTCAATCAGTATTTTACCAAGCAAATGGATGCTCTAAATGTGGCTAGAGCCGGCAGTGAAATAAGAAGGTTAAAGGAAGAAAGATTCCAGAGGTCAAATTCTTTAAATATAGAAATTGCAAGTAGAAAAGCTAAAGAGAAAAAAGCATTTGAAGATGGTATTATAGATCAAGAGGAATATAACTTTAGAATAGCAGAGTTAGAGTTTCTAAAGGGAGAAAAAATGATTCAAATAAATAAAGAAACTGACCGAGCTATAGAATTGGCTAGGATAGAAAACTTTATGGGTCAAGTAGAGCTTATTGCTAGTATTGGAGATCAATTCCTTGAGTCTGAAATATCTAGAGAGGAAAGAAAAACCGTCTTGATGAATAATCAACTTAAAGATAGATTAAGAGGCGAAAACCTATCAGCAAAAGAAAGAGAAAGCATAAATAATCAAATAGAAAGAAACGAGGAAAACCTTCAGAAGAAGAGAGATAAGTTGGCTGAGAAGCAATTTAAAATACAAAAGGCAGTATCTATAGGTCAGGCATTAATAAATACCTATGAGATGGCTAACAGGGCGTATAATGCAGTATTGGCTGGGCCAGAAAAGTTTCTGGGTATATCTGCTTTAGTATTGGCTAAAATTGCAGCAGGTACAGCAACCGCTTTAGGCCTTGCTAACGTAGCTGCAATCGCTAGACAACAATTTGTTCCTTCTGCATTATCAGCAGGTGGAGGTGCTGGAGGCGGAGGCGGAGCAGGCGGAGCAGGTATAGAAGCCCCTGATTTCAACGTAGTAGGTGCTTCACAGACATCGCAATTAGCCGAAACAGTCGCTGGTCAACAAGCAAAGCCAGTAAAAGCATTTGTGGTAGGAAAAGATATTAGTTCACAACAAGAACTTGATAGAAACATAACAAACACCGCATCATTCGGATAAGAACAAAAAGCAACTTAATAAGTTATTTAGGTATGGAAGAAATAAAAGTAATCGAACTTATCATTGATGAGGAAAATGAAATCAGTGGAATAGATGCTATTTCAATCGTAGATGACCCTGCGATACAAGAAGACTTCATTATGCTTAGTTCACAAGAGGTGAAACTAGCGGAAGTAGACCAAGAGAAGAAGATTCTTATGGGTCCTGCTCTAATTCCTAACAAAAAGATATATAGAAGAACCGGAGATGATGAATACTACATTTATTTCTCTGAAGATACCGTCAGAAAAGCCTCAGAGCTTTTCCTGACTAAAGGATATCAAAATAATGCTACTTTAGAACACGATGGAGACTTAGATGGCTTATCTGTAGTAGAATCTTGGATTATAGATGATACAAATCAAGATAAGTCCCGTAAATACGGTTTTGACCTACCTAATGGTACTTGGATGGTCTCTATGAAGGTATATGACGACTCAGTATGGTCAGATTACGTCAAAACAGGCAAAGTAAAAGGCTTCAGCATCGAAGGACACTTCGCAGATGCTATGGAAAGACCTCAAGAGCAACTTCCTGAGTATGGGGACGAAGAATTAGAGGCTTTATCACTCATAGAAGAGCTTACGGAGGCTATGGAGGTCGAATTACGAACTTATAATGATTACCCTAAGGCAGCAAGAGAAAACGCACAGAAAGTCCTTAATTGGCGTTTACGTTATGGCCGTGATGAGGTTAAAGGAATGACTAGAGTAGGCTGGCGAAGAGCCAATCAGCTCGCTAAGGGTCAAAAAATCAGCCGATCAACGATTGCCAGGATGGCTTCATTCAACAGACATCGTAGAAACGCTACTATAGACCCAGACTTAAGAGGAACTCCTTGGAAAGACAAGGGATACGTTGCTTGGCTTGGTTGGGGTGGTACTGAAGGTGTTAATTGGGCTATCCGCAAGATGAAACAGTTCAGAAGAGGAGAATTTGCTTCTATGGTTATTGACGAGAGTAGTGCTATAATAGATGACCGCCTTGCATACGCAACAAAAGAATTAGCAGAGAAAGCTGCCGAAGATATCGGATGCGAAGGATATCACGAACACGAATTTAAGGGTAAAACCTGGTATATGCCCTGCGAAAAGCACAATCTAGCAGAGGTGGGACCGAAAGGCGGTATAAAAAGCTCTCCTAAAGCTCCCAAATCGGACACTCCGAACCCTAGACCAAAGGGTGAGGGGTCCGCAAAAGGTGATGCGTCCGGAAAGACGGGTGCAAAGGTCTCTAAAAAAGACCGCGCATCCCTGCAAAAGAAAGCAGACGAGTTTAATGATAAGTACAAAGAGAAACTAGGCTACGGAGTGACTGTAGGAGTATTATCTTCAGTATTTCAGAGAGGTTTAGGGGCGTTCAATACTTCCCACTCTCCAAATGTTAAGTCAGCATCTCAGTGGGCGCACGCAAGGGTGAATGCATATATGTATCTAATCAAGAACGGCAGACCGGAGAACGCTAAGTACACTACAGATTACGATTTATTACCAAAGAAACACCCTAAATCTTCAAAATGAGCAGAAAAAAATTCGTTACCCCATCAAATAGTAGTCCAACCGGCGGCCGTAGAGGATGCTTGTGTAAAGACGGGAGACGTTACAGTAAAAAATGCTGTGACGGCTCTCTACAAGCGCAAGGTATAGGCCCTACTAGCGGAACAAGCTAAAAATACAACAAACACATACCGATTTAGTTAAATAGTTAGTTAATTATTGTTTAACCTTATTAATTCGTATATGAAAGCTAACGAAATTGTAGAGCGTTTCAAAAACGTTTTACTTAGTACTGAAACTAAAGAAGAGGAAACTCCTGTAGTTGAAGACCAAGTAGAATTGTCTGATGAAGCTAAAGACATCCAAGTTGACGCTGCTGAAGAAGTTAAAGAAACTGAAGAAGTTGAAATGACTGAAGAGCTAGAAGAAACCGAGGAAGTCACAGAAGAAGTAATGGAAGAAGAAGATAAGTATGCTACTAAAGAAGACCTTGCTAAAGCTATGGCTGAAGTAAGAGGTATGATTGAAGAGCTTACTGCACAAAAGGAAGAATTGGAAGTTCCAACTGAACTATCAAATCAAGAGCCTGCTGTGGAGCCACTATCTCACAGTCCAGAAGCAGAGGTGTCTAAGAAACCAACACACCTTTTTGCACAAAATAGAAGTAAATCAACCCTTGACAGAGTAATGTCAAAAATAACAAACAACTAAAATAAAATAAAATGCCAAATCCAACTATTACTAGTTCATACGCAGGCGAATTTGCTGGCAAGTATTTAGCTGCTGCACTTTTATCTGCTGATACCTTAGACCAAGGTACTATATCTATTCTGCCTAACGTAAAGTACAAGGCGGCTATGAAAGTAGGTGCTTTTACTAATCTAGTTCGTTCTGCGGACTGCGATTTTGATGCAAGCACATCTGCAATGACTCTAACGGAGAAAGTACTTACTCCTACTGAGTTGCAAGTAAACCTACAAATCTGTAAAAAAGAATTACACGCTGACTGGGAAGCTGCTCAGATGGGTTATTCTGCTTTTGACAGCCTACCTCCACTATTCTCTGATTTCGTAATCGGACAAGTAGCTGCTGAAGTTGCTAAAGCAACTGAAACTTCTATCTGGAGTGGTTCTGCTGGAGAAGGGTCTTTCGATGGTTTTGAAACTCTACTTACTGCTGACGCAACTGTTGTAGACGTTACTGCTGTAGCTGTTGATTCATCTAACGTAATTGCACAGTTAGGTGCTATCGTTGATGCTATCCCAACTTCTGTATACGGAAAAGAAGACTTAACTTTATATGTATCTTCTAACATCGCAAGAGCTTATGTTCGTGCGCTTGGTGGATTCGTTGCTACTATCGGTGGTGCAGGTACTGACAACAAAGGTTCTCAGTGGTACAACGGTGGTCAACTTTCTTTCGAAGGTATCAATGTAGTTGTAGCTAAAGGACTTGCTGACAACACTGCTGTTGCAGCTCAGAAATCTAACTTATTCTTCGGAACAGGTCTATTAGACGACAGAAATGAAGTTAAGTTGATTGATATGGCTGATATCGATGGTTCACAAAATGTTCGTGTAGTTATGCGCTATACTGCAGGTGTACAATTCGGAATCGGTGCTGATATCGTTCTTTATTCTTAATAAACTGAAACATTAATCTAAAAGGGGTAGGTAAGCCTTAGAGCCTACCTGCCCTTTTTTAATACTTAAATAATTATGGCTTGTGATTTAACTAGAGGTAGAAAAGAGCCCTGCAAAGACGTAGTAGGTGGTATAAAAGCCGTTTACTTTACTGATTTCGGTGACTTCGGAACTGTTACACAAACAGACGATGAGATTACTGATTTGTCAGGAACTTTCACTGCCTTCAAATATGATGTAAAAGGAAATTCTTCTCTTGAGCAAACTATCAATGCTTCTCGTGAGAATGGAACTTCTTTTTATGAGCAAACACTTAATCTAACCTTGCACAAATTGAGTAAAGAAGACCACAAAGAGATTAAAATCTTGGCTGCTGGTCGTCCTCATATTGCTGTAGAAGACTATAACGGAAACGTAATGGTTGTAGGTTTAGAACACGGTGCTGATGTATCTGGTGGTACAATCGTAACAGGAGCCGCTATGGGAGACCTAAGTGGATATACTCTTACGTTTAGCGCAATGGAAACTAAGCCTGCTAACTTTGTGTCTAGCCCAACGGCTGCTGACCCATACGCAGGAATGTCAAGTGCTACTGTAACTGTAACTGAAGGAACCAATTCTTAAACATAGTAGGTTCTTAAACGCAAAAGGGGGCAATTAGCCCCCTTTTTTATTATAAACAAATAGCAGTCCTTTAAGTTATATATATATGAATGTATTAATTCCATCATCAGCTAGTCAAGAAATAAGAATAGTACCTAGAGATTATGCTACAGGAAGTAATTTTACTGTTATTATAATTGAAGACGGAAGTGGTAAAAAACAAACCATAACAGGCGTTACGGGTGTTTTGGATGGCAACTACTTTAAATTAACAGTTACTTTTACCATACTAGTCCTAAACTCAACTTATTTCCTGGAGGTTCAAAGTGGAGATGGAAGTGTTATATATAAAGGAAAAGCATTCTGTACTAGAAGGACAGACAAGAGGTACAAAGCATCTTTAAACACAGGTAGGTATACTGAACACACATCCAACGCACTCAATCAAAAATATATAATTGTTGATGGCGGATCAACAGATGAGAAGCCTATCGGAGGTGGAGGTGAAGGCGGAGTTGTTATTTGTCACGATGAAGGTGCTATGTCGGCCGCAACAAGTGCATTTCAAGTTTGCAGTCTTTACTGTGTTACAGTAGACGGAACTACTTATGATGATTGGTATGTTCCTGCAAGGGGCGAAGTAGAGGCATTTTTGGCTGACTTCCCTAAAATTACAAATAATCAATTGGAGGGTTATGGTTATGATAGAATACCTGAAGGTATTGTAAACCCAAATCCTTTTTCAGTTGATTTTAAAAATATATGGACTTCAACAGAATTAAGTCAAAGCAATTCTTCTATGTGGAGAATGCCATTATACGGCAATAACATAGTAGGTGAACAAAAAAACACGCCAGAAATATATGCCGATTTACCCTTTGTGGTAAGGCCATTTAGGTTTCAGGAAAAAGGAAATAGCAGTGCTATACCTGGAGATAAGTTTGGTGGCGGTGTAATCGCAGCAGAATACACATTAAACGGTGTTTTGGGTTATTTAATTATATCTCCAACACAACCTAAATTAAACCAACATATTTTCTGGAGTGATTTGGGTCAAACAGTAACAGGAGCTACTAGCGAAACGGACGGAGCAGCTAACAGCGCAATAGTATTAGCATTAGAAACATAGATATGCCAAGAAAAACTAAACCAACAGGAACAATTAGAGTAGTAAACCTACAAGGATATACTATTCCCGAAATTAAGGAGGACTACAGAAATGATTGGGTCACTTACGGACAAGATAATAATTATTTTGGAGACTTAATTGACAATTATTTGAGCAGCCCAACAAACTCTTGCTGCGTGAATGGTATCGTAGATATGATTTACGGAAGAGGATTGAGCGCAACAGACAGCGAAGAAAAGCCTGAGATGTATGCTCGTTTTAAAATGATATTAAAAGACGAAGA
>Ga0181401_1000804_pt1 | contig 12767 bp, 15 predicted proteins | sample 24SPOviralmetaG_FD_130130 | JGI IMG/M metagenome (GOLD analysis project Ga0181401, IMG submission 130130) | Marine viral communities from the oligotrophic San Pedro Time Series (SPOT) site, San Pedro Channel, CA, USA - 24 SPOT_SRF_2011-07-20 | ecosystem: Environmental > Aquatic > Marine > Strait...
AAGAAGAATAATTTATATATATGAACCAAAATGGACCAGTTGGACCAGAATCTGCCCCTATTTTTGAAACTTTTTCTATAAATGATTTTTTTTCTTTTTGAAAAAAGTTTTATTTTTACGGGCCAATTCTGTCTAATCTGTCTAATGTTATATATATCTATATAAAAAATTGAATTAAAAAGGTGGTTATATATTTAATCAACAAGTTTAACTATGGGTTGGATGAAAAAAGGTTTAACTGACGATACTATTAATTTCTATAATTACGACAAAGGGCGATGGAAACGGATACAGCAACGGCGACAGCAACAGATACAGCAAAAGCGACAGCAAAAAGAAAAACACGAAAGTGAGAACTCGCACGACACCACGAGCGAAAGTGAAGAGGAATATAATAATGATATATACACAACAAGATTGGAACGCATTATGGATTGGATTGATAGTGGTGCGTGTCCTGTTTCTTTTGATGATTCAACAATACGAGGAATCAAAGAATACAGTGAGAAGTCCTATTTTAAAGGGTTTAGTAGTATTCAAGAAAGCACTATTGATAATATTTATAATGGTTTTAGGGTTGAAAAATGGTTTAACAAACATAATTAAATAATTCCTAAACCATATAAAAATAATAGTTATATATAATATAATATGAGCGATACAGAATATGATACGGAAGTAGAGGCAACATTAACACTTGGTGAGGTGTTAGAAGATTTAAAAGACAGCGACCCAAGTGTATTTAATGTTTTAGACGATATTTTAAGTGATTATGATAAGTTTTTGAAAAATAAAGAAAAATTAAAAGTAGCAAAGGCACGGTGTATGAAAGCATATTTATCAAGTCAAAAAGGTAAGGAAGCAAATAGAAGAGCCGCAAGAAAATATTATGAAACACACAAAGATAAAATATTAGAAAAACAAAGAGAAAGACAAAAAAAACAAAAAGAAAAAAATAAAAATATTGATAATGTATAAATGAAATTATTGCGACTCACGACTACTGATGAAAATGCAATATTTGATAATAACTACAATGCTAATATTGTAATTCAACCTAAATCACAAATTGCTTTGAAATCATTATCTATTGAAACAACAATTGCGGATATTGTTATTAATTCAGTAAATGATAAATTACAATTTCAAGTTGCTGAAAATCAAGGTGCTTTGACTACACAATTAACACATAGCACATATTCTAATATTACTTATCCTTCTTTATTTGCCGATATGAATCAAAAACTTAATAGCAAAATAAATCCAATTGCTTTTGGAAGTAATATTGGTATGGAAGTTAAAACCGCAGTTCAAAACAAAGGCCCTGTAAATATTAAGTTTAGACAAGGTGCTTTAAATGAAAATGAAAATAGTATTGTTTTAGACAAAGGAGCGGTTGCTGTAAGTAAAACTGGGACACAGCCAAGCACAAGGGTATATAGTTCCGCAGGAACGCCAAGTGGTAATGACTGTTATATGTATGATCCAACGCCAATCGCTCGTGGTGGAGGAGTATTTAGATTTAAAATAAATCAAATAGGAAATACTACGGATAATTTTATTTTGGGTTTAACGAGCGTAAATCCTGATACACTCGCAGCTGGAACGACATTTGATATAAATGATATAAATTATGGTATAAAATGCGGTCAATCAAGTTTCGTATATAGTAAAATTGTTGGTGGAATAGTTAGTGCGACAACACAATTACCCAATTTTGTTGGAATTGGAAACACAAATAATGATAGTATTGTATTAGAAATTAATCAGGGCAATGTAGTTGGTTCTGTTTATGATGGAAGCGGACAGCAACAATTATTGAGTGAAACTTATGTATATCCTACCGATTTATACCCAATATTAATTTTTCTTGGGGATGGAACACATACTTCTGCACGATTATTTAGATTTACTCATAGTCCATATCATAATGACCCAGTATTAACAGATTTAGTCCCACTTAATGAAGGACAAGAAAGATTAAGCGACCCACCAAGACAAAGTAAAACAGAAACATTACATTTTTTTAATTTTGAATCACAATCACTTGCTTCGTTTTTGGGATTTGATAATATTAGAACACCTCAAACTGGATTTGAAAAAATCTTAATCGGCAATTTTGAAGTAATAGCACCTAATAATTTTAGACCAAATAATGTGAGCGACGCATTTGTAATTGAAATGTTGAACTTACCATTAAACTCGTATGATGGATTAGTGAGTGAGCGTAGAAATATTTTAAGTGTAATTCCAGAGAGCGACGCACAAGGCGTTGTGATATATGACGCAAAAGAATTGGTGTTTATTGATATTGATAATGCTGAACCATTTACCCTTCGTAATTTGAGAGCTCGTGTATTGAATAATGATTTAAGTGAAATAGAAATGAGAGGATTAGCAAGTTTAGTCGTATTGATTAAAGACCCACAAGAATAATTTTTTATTTGTTTGAAAAGTAATAAATAAAAAATAAAAACATATATATAAATGAGCGACAGCGAACACGAAGTATTTGATGTGCCTAAAAGCAAAATAGAGAATGATAATAAAAGCGATAGTGAAGCAGAAAATATTACACACGAAGTAGAGGAAAAGAAACCAAAAAAAGAAAAAAAGAAAATGAGCGACGAACGCAGAGCTGCTTTATTAGAAAACTTACGCAGAGGAAGAGAAAAACAGAAAGCAAACAGAGAAGCAAAGAAAGCACAAAAGGAGAACAATAAACAAGTAAAACAGAATATGAAAGTAGAAAAGAAAGAAAGTAAAAGGGTTTTGAAAAAAGAACAAGGAGAGAAAAAAGAAATTGTGAAAAATGAAGAAATAGATGAAGAATTAGAACAATTAAAAAAAGAATTGAAGACTTTAACGACTGCTAAGGAAAAGAAAGAATTGAGAAAACAAATAAAATTATTAAAAGAACAACAAGAAGAAAAAGAAGAAAAAGTTAATAATAATAATAAACATTTCTCTCCTTCAAAAGAAACTGAAACCCAAATAACAAAGAAAGAAACTCCAACTCCTAAACCAACTCCAAGCAAACCTATTCCAGTTCCTGAACCACAAGTCAATAAGAAATCATTATTCAAGTTCGCAGCTTGGTAAAATAAAAAAATATATTATTATTATAATTAGTAATGCCTAAAAAATATGATATTTATTCAGTAAAAGACCAAAATAGCAAAAAGATAGTAAAAAAAGAAAAAATCTTTGATTTAACACATAGAATGTTGCTTTGCGGACGCACACAAAGTGGTAAGGGTGTCGTCGCAACTAATTTTTTGCTTCTTCCACAATATTATTTAAACGATTTTAAAGCAGAAAATATTTATATCTTTTCAAAGTCATTGTTATTTGATAAGAAGACTAAAATGATGATAAAGCAAAAACGAATCCCTAATTCCAATTTATTTAACGACATTGATGATGAAACATTAAATGTGATTTTAGATTTCATTGAAGAGCAATATTTAGAAGCGGAAGAGCGTGGAGAAAAACCAGAACACAGTTTAATTATTATTGATGATTTAATGGAAAATCTAAAAGAACGCAGTAAGGATAGTGCGATTAACAATTTGTTCGTGGCGGGTCGTCATAAATTAATATCGTGTTGGGTTATGCTTCAATTCTATAATAAATTACCTAATGTAGCAAGACAAAATGCAAATGCGTTAGTGTGTTTTGAATTACCAAAAAAACAAATGGAGGAAGTAGAAAAAGAACACAATTACCTTGATACAAAGAAGGAGTTTATGATGAAATATAAAAAAGCAACAAAAGAAGACAGAGGATTTTTTGTAATTAATCATACGAATCAAAGAGAGAATCGTTATTTAGATAAACATTTTAATCCAATAGAATTACCAGAAGAATAATAATTTTATTTTCTAATGGTAAAATAAAATGGAAGGTTCATTTGAATATCGTAATTTGTTAAGTAATGTTATGACTGATTACAATAATGAAGTGAGTGAAGCAAAAGAAAAGTTTGAAGCGAAAAATGCTATTGTAGAAGGTGTAAAAGCGTCAATTGAAAGAGCAACTGATATTCCTGCTGGTATATTTTTAACAAAACCATTAGAATCTGGTGTAAAATATATTACTGGTAAAGAACCAGGCACTTTTGTAAAAGAAGGTGTAGAAAGAGGTGTAAAAAAGGTAAGTGATATAATAAAAAGTAAATTAGAAAGAACAAGACCACCTGTAACGGAAGCTGAGCCAAGAGATGTTACATTTGAAAATCCTTTATATGAAGGGCCAACAGAAGCACCAGAAATTACTACATTTGAACCCAGAATGACGAGTGCTTTTGATACACCTTTATTGGATACTTTGCCTGAGGAAGAAGTAACAAGTAGATTGATTGAAGCAGGTGGGATTAGTCAAGCGAGAGCCGCCCAAGCAGGAGTAATGGACCAATTAGCACCTATGCGTGAGATGATGCAAAGAGATCCAAGAGGACAAGCCCAACCAGAAGCAGACACACAAGCAAACGCACAAGCAACAACACAAAGCGATAGTGCTGGGGCAACAGATAGTGCTGGTAGTGAAGGTGGAATTGGTGGTGGAGCAGAAGAGGCAACCACAGATGCTGTTGCGGCTGCTGGGGAAGATGCTGGTGTGGAAGCTGGTGCTGTGGCTGGTGCGGAAGTTGGTTTAGACGCATTAGGCCCTGTTGGGTGGATTGTAGGATTATTTTTAGGTATTGGGACACTCGTGGGAGGGATTGAAGGAGCAGATAGTGTAAAAAATCCAAGTGTTCCAAAACCACCACATATGGCTTCTGTCGCAACTCAATTTGGAATAGGACAATAAAACCGTTTTTGATAAAACTTTTTTAAAGGTTTAGTATAAATGGAACAGTCAAAAATAAAAGAATTAATAGTAAAAAATAATCCCAATGCTCCAAAGGATAAAAAAAGACTCATTGCGTTTTTTCTAATGGATAATGGTAAGACAATAAAAAGAAAGTTTGGATATTTTGGAAGTAGGGGAACATATTTTGATGGTTCAAGTGAAGAAAAAAGAAAAGCTTATATAGCAAGACACAAAGTTAGAGAAGATTTTAATAATGTTTTCTCTCCTGGTTCATTAAGTAGATTCATTCTTTGGGAGTTTAGAAGTAGAAATCAAATTGAGAAGTTTTATAATAGAAAGTTTAAAATCCCCAAAGTAAAAGTTCAAATCACAAAACAAAAAATAGAATAATTTATTTTATTTTATATTTATATAATAAAATGAACTCCGCATTAAAACTCAACGCTTTACAATCTGGCCCATTCACAGCACAAAAGAACCTTGTAGATGTGATTTTACCAGGTGGAAAACAATATGATTTAACAAAATCTTACTTAAATCTCGTGTGTTCTATGAGTCAAAGTGATGCTTCTGGAACAACAGCAACTTATAATTGGGAAGCCAAATGGAAATCTCCTTCTGGTGTAGTTCAAAATAATCATTTTGATAATTCTGCTCTTGTAAAAAATTGTAGAATGACGAGCGACACAGTAGGTATTTTAGAAGACCGCCGTAGAAACGATGTATTAATCCAACAATTAAAAACATATTATAATAATGATGATGACTTTTTAGGAAGAAGATACAAAGATTTGTGTCAGGTAAGCGGACAAGGTAGTATAAAACTTGCTCCCAATATTGAGTTCTTTAAAGAAGGTTCAACTAAATCTCGTGTAAGTGATATGCAAATCCAAATCCCATTAAAAGATTGTTTTGAACTTGCAAACCACAGCAATCTCCCTTGCGATAAATTATTAGACACACGCTTGTCGTTTGAGCTTAATTTAGATAAGTTTGCAGTTCAACAATATCAAGGTGCTGGAACACGCACGGCTGACTTTGGAAATGTAAAATATACTGAAATGGCTGATGATACTACTGTTGGTGATGTTACCACATTAACTACAAAACAAGTATTTGAAGATTTAGGACAATCTCCATATTGGGTGAATCAAAGATTAGATATTAGTGGTGTTATTCGTGATGCTTCTGCTGTTGATGTATCATTTAACGAACAAAAAATAATTAGTTCAATAGAATGGCTTACGACTGGTGCTGATAAAGGAAAAATTAAATTAACTATGGATAGTGCTTTTACTACAATAGTTGCAACTAAAAGTATGAGAGATGTTGTTGTAGATGGAACAAACGCTACAATATCATTATCTGTGAATGAGGCAGAATTAATTTTAGAAGAAAGTGGTATGATGGAACGCCAAGATGAATTAGTGTATTCAACATATCTAAATGAAGAAGACAATGGTAATTCTCTTACTACATTTAGCAGACTTTACAATTGTGAAGAAAATGCCTTCAATCTTTTAGTTTGTCTTCCAGACGAAGATACTGATTTAATTTGTGTAAATGGAACAAGTGCTACTCAATTTGAAGATTACCGTATTCGTGTAGATAATGTAGATTTAACAAACAGAAAAGTAGTTGCTGGTGCTAATCCAAGCCCATTATATTATGACCGTGTAGGAATGTATATGTTAAACGCCAATCTTCCTCTTCGTAATTTAATAGAAGTAGAAAAACGCACAGAATTAGGTTGGGACGCAAGATATACAAACACACCTAAAAAACTATTCTTTATGGGAACACCATTAGCACAAACACCTCAACGCAAATTAGTTCAATTATCTATTAATGGTGCTTCTGGTGCTGGTGGTGTAAAATCAATTCAACTTTATAAACAAGTCGTGAAACAAGTAAAACTTTAAATAAAAAAAGTTTGATTTAGTGTAGTATTTAGAAATATAAAAATAAATAATTTTTTTATATTTTAATATTATAAATGAGTATTCCTTATCTATTTCACGAAATCCAACCTGAAAACAGCAAAAGTCAATACACAGAGTTTAATAATATTGATTTTGTTATGACTTTTGAAGGACGCAAACTACTTTGTAATAGTGTAAAATTACAAGCCGATTTACGAATTACCAAAGGTGGTGCTAATATCACAAGTGCCGAAGATATTAAAGTTGATGCTTCTATTGGAGGACACGGTGTTATTGAATCTATTAACACTTCATTTCAAAATGTCGGTAGAGTAGAAAATCTTAATGCATATCCTCGTTATGTTGGTATGGTTGCCGACACAACAACAACAAAAGAAGATATGTGTAATAGTGAAAACATTTGCGAAATGCGTGCTATGACTGATAAAATCTTACAAATGGAATTGGGAGGTTTTACCACAGATGCTTCTGGATCAACTACCAACAATCCTAATTCTTTTAGCGTAAAGCCACTTTTTGTATTAAACTCTGCTGTTGGAAAAGAAGACCCCAACAATGTAGAATTATCATTTAAAAAATCTGGTGTAATTCGTGTTTCATTTACTCTTGCTCGTGTTTTCAATCTTCTTTTTGGAAATGATGTAGATGCTACTTGTAGTTATACTTTAACAAATGTTCGTCTTGCTTTTACAAGTGTTCCAGAAGATAATGTAGCAAACACTCTTATTCACAGAACAAAATATCATATTAAACAAAGTATTTTATCTTCACGCTCAAATGTAGCCGCACAAGTTCCTGCTGTCTGTAATGCAGTTTCTACTTCATTTATTAGACAAAGTGAAGAAAACGCCGCTATATACAATTCTTACCAACGGCAACATTTTCCACTTTTAGACCAATTACAATACTTATTTAACAATAACACAAACGCAAGAGTCCAATATACCATTAAAAATAAACAAGATGCTTTACAAAGATATATTAGTTCTTTTCGTGATGTTAAACATTCCCAAGTCAATCTCCGTAATTTAGCCGCAAACAAAGCGTATGGTTTGGGATTGTTTTGGACGGAATATATCAATCTCGCTAATCAAACTTTTAATATTTCATTAAACTCTGCGGATAGTTCAATTTCTTCAAATCCATTTAGTATTCACGCTTATTTCCATAGTGTTGTTGAAGTTTAAAAATAATATCTTATTTTAGAAAAAAATAAAATAATATATTATAATAAATGAGTTTCTATACACAATCGCTTAAAACTGAAATCCAAGATCCAAGAATTAATGTTTCAAATACTCGTGCCGAGTTTAGACTTCAAGATGAAAATGCTGTGTATCTCTCAAACCTTCGTCTTGCTAATATTGGTATTACAGCTACTGCTGATGAATGGAACGCAGCCGCTGGTAGTTTAGCTGTTATTGATTCCATTATTTTATTTGATGACGGAACTGAATTATGTGCTATGCGTGATTTTGATTTATATTCTGCTTGGAAAAATTATCATAAAGATAATGCAGCCAACAAATCCATTAATAACTTTTTAATAAAAAATGCTTTGGGTTATGAAGTAAAAGGTGAAAATACAGATACTGCAAGTGAAAAAATTGCTCCTCTTTTTGACCCAGTCCAATACACAACAAGTGAAGCTACAACAAAACAAGGCTGGTTAGACTTAAAATCTTGTATGCCTTTTTTGGCTTCGGTGTCATATTTACCACAACAAGTATTTAAAAATCTCCGTTTAGTCATAAATTACAAATCTGCTATTGGAAGTTCTCAAAACACAACTGCTCCCATTTTAATTACAGACCAAATGGTAGATAGTGCTTCAAAACAAAAATTAGTGTCCGCATTTAAAGGTGCTTCTTATGTGTCTGTTTTACACGATAGTTTTGTAGTAGATGCTGTGTCTGGTTTGACTACGACTGGTGAAACAAAAACACAAGAAGTCGCTAAAATGTTGAAAGGGTATGATAATAAAGTGTTAAATAAATTACTCGTTATTTTTACTCCTCAAACTACTGATAGAGAAAATGATTATTTAGGAAAATTGGGTAGTCAAATGTATTTAAATCAAAAAGTCAATATTCGTGTTAATGGACGCAATCTTCTTGTGGGTGATGGATATGATACTCCTGCAAAAACTCTTGCTGGTATGAATGAAACTTACGGCACACATAATACTTATATGAACCGCATTGCCCTTCCAGCCGACAGCAACGGACAATCCGTTTTAGGCACACAAACCACAGCTACACTCGGTCAGCAATCCTATGTTGGTTTTCTTGTTCGTGAATATATAGAACAAATGGAATTAGAAATTAAACGAGATGGTGAGTTTGATGATGGAGCTGCCGACCAAACATTAGTTCGCAATAATGCTTCTTTTGTTGTAAATACATTTGGAGAATGCCCTACCACACTTGAAGTCCAACCAGACGGCACTTATTTAATTGCTTACACCGCTTAATTTAATTAATATATTAATAAAAATATGTTATAATATATTAATAATATGAGTGAAAACAATAATAACATATTTTATCAATTACGAGAACAAGATACAAATACACAAGGTTTAGAAAATGGGGACTTCGTGTGTAAATTACAGCGTCCAATGGTGTTAAATGAGGGGGACCAATTGCAAATAAATAAAGCAGTGATAGATTCCAGAGAAGAAAGTGGAAATCAAATCGTATTAGAAAACGAAACAGAGTTTAGTTTTACTTTTACATATTATTTAACTAATTATCTCACAGGCACAGGACGAAAAGACGCAAGTGGTAGTGCAGCTTGGACTACGGCACAATTAGACCAAGAGCCTTATGTATTATGTGAATCAAGCACAAGTGATATTGTAGAAGTGAAAAGAATACAAATACCTCAAAATAAACCAGGAAAAGCGTATAGTGGTATTGAGGTATTTGATGTAAAATATACAGATACAAATGGAACAGAAAGAATAGCACACATAAAGTTTGCTTATGACCCAAGTGATCCAAATAGACCAAATCCAGATTTGGTATATTGGGATAGTGATTTAAACGGACAGCGTCCAGATACGGACACATTATTTACAGCAAGAGATAATGTATTTGAAATTGTAATGAGTCAAAGCCAGCAAGACGAATATAATATAAACGGACAATTGGGTAATGCAACATATACAACAGATACGAGTGGTGGTGTGTTAAATTATGAACCAGTAATAATAAAAAAACAATTTAGTTTGGAAGGTGGAATATATGATTATACTGATTTCGCACAAAGAATAAATGAAAATATGACTGAAATAAATGAAAATGAGTTTTTATTTCAAAGCGACCCAACTGCAAATACATTATTAACGACAACGGGAAGTGCGTTTTATGATATAAGTGGTGGGACAGGAGCATTTCAAAGAGGTGCGATTTTTGTAAGAGCAAATAATCCAGATAGAGCATTTAAGTTAGAACCAGATAGAATATCCAGTGCAGGCGATTTTTGGTTGGGAACTTCACAATTTGTCTTGGAATACGACCAAGTCGTAGATTCTTTTTATTTCCAATATTTGAACTTACCATTTTATGGAGGAACGGAACAAGCATTAAAATATCAAGAATACGAAGCAGGAAGTCATACACCAGCAAAATATAGAATAGTAAATAAATATGGTGGAATATTATTGGATAGTATCCAGGAAAGGGATTTAAAAACAGGTGAAAACTTAAATATATTTAAGGATGTATTAAAGTTTAATTTAAATACTTTATGTCCTAATCCAAATCGTGTTTCAAACTCAACAGCAGTAGGTAGTCCTGCGTCATTCCCAAAATATGATTTACTGGATAAAGTAAATACGACTGGTGCGAATACTTCGGTGGATAGTGCTGTAATAAAATCTGCAACATTTTATAATCCTCCTAATCCAGCGACAGATTTATCAGATGTAATAACAGACCAACAAGACGAGATTTATGCGGCTGGTGCGATAGGAAAAACAATATTAGATTATGGATATTTCGTAATAGAATTGCGTGGTTTGGAAGGAGATTTAATTACAGAGAATGATATTAAGAAAAATGTATTTGGTATAATTTCAAGATATTACACTTCAAACAATTACACCATTGGAAGCACAGAAGACGCAATTATATACACACATATTGGGGCAACACAATATTTGAATGAATTGAGAATTAGAATATTAGATTCAAATTATGATTTAGCAGATGGAATTGGGAGCGACAACACAGTGTTTTTACAACACATAAAAGCAAAAATACCAATTCAAGAACAAGAACAAAAAAAATAAAATATAGTGTAATATTATAATGTCTGGAAGAGGAAGTCCATATAGTAGTGATAGTAGTGGAAGTAATGATGAATTAGCAACTGCTTTTGGTGGTATGCAATTAAGAGCTAATCCCACAGCAAGTCCTATGCAAAGAGTAAGTCCAGTAGCACGAGCTCGTCCTAAAACAGCTCTTGCGAAGTCAGCAAGTCCAAAGCCAAAGCCAAAAGGTCCTTCAACATTTACAAACAGACGATTTGCTGTTGCACGCACAAAACCACCTGCTAAACCCAAACCAGTAAAGCAAGGAAAAGTTCAAGAAAAACCCAAACCCAAACCAACAAAAAGAACTGGTGGTAAAAAAAGTCCTCCTCAAAAGAAAAAAAAATAAAATATAATTGTTATTTAAATGAGTGAATCAAAAATTATAATAGAGGTTGCTGACGGTTTTAGAAAAGAAGACAATGAAAAAACACATAGTATAAGTGGTCTTGAAACATACGAAGTAAAAGCAATTCCTAATAGAGAAGGGGAAACATTTTACAGAGGTCATTTATTTAAAACAGATAAAAAAGTTGGTATTACAGCACCAAGATTCGTTCCAAGTCTTTTTGGTGAAGCTCACAAAGAAAGAGAAAAAGTTGCAAAATTAGGGGAGGCATTAACAAGAACAGATAGAGCAAGTCCGTATGTTTCTATGACGACAGACTACCGTATTGCTTTTAAGTTTCTAAAAACAAGAATGGAACAAACAGGTATAACAGAAGGATATATTACTGAAATAAAACCAAACTCATATTTAGATACAAGAAATGTATTAATGGGTGCAAGAGATAGTAATACAGAACACGGAATGAATAAAAATAAAGAAGTTGTAGTTGCTGGTAGAGTAGAACCAAAAGAAATAAAAAGTAGTAAAAAAATAACAAATATTCAAGAATACGAACAATCACCAAAACACAAAAAAGCAGTAAAAAAAGAAATATTAAAAGACGAAATAAGAGAAATGCGACAGACAATGAATAATGATTAATCATAACAATCGCAAAAGTGATATTCTAAAAATTGAATATATTTTACAATAGTTTTTTCGTGTGCTTCTAATTCAATCTCCATAAACCATTCAAAAAAATTAGTATCATCAACAAGAGATTCAACTAAATTATCATAAAAAATATGTATTTTATCTTTTGATTTATTATTTTCCATATATAAAAAATATTGAAAATAATAAATTAATAATTACGAGTCCTCTTCTATTCCCCATACTTTTTTACCATATTCTTCAATAACATCCATTTCTTGCATCCAAGCATAATGAATAATTATATTACACAAATCAGCGTCCCTCGTATTTTCCCAATTGATTTCCAAATTATAATCATCAAAACATTTCATCATATAACATATTTCATTCGTATTAAACTCTGTTACAAAACCAAAATACGCCCAAGCACAATCGTCATTAATTCTATAATTTAAGAAATCTTCATATTGTTCTTCCCAATTTTCGTATTCGTCCTTGTTTTCTTCAATATCTTCTTTGAAACTCTCAATTAGGTGGAAAATTAAATTGTTAAACTCGCTAAAACTTGGGTGAGGCATAATGCTGTGATATGTTTAACAATAAAAGTTTGTTTTTCAAATCAATTTTTTATTTTCTTGGGTAAATTGTGAAACTTTTAATTATGAAAACTTTGTTGTTTTGTTGTTGTGATATTATCATAATAAAA
>Ga0181401_1000805_pt1 | contig 12766 bp, 10 predicted proteins | sample 24SPOviralmetaG_FD_130130 | JGI IMG/M metagenome (GOLD analysis project Ga0181401, IMG submission 130130) | Marine viral communities from the oligotrophic San Pedro Time Series (SPOT) site, San Pedro Channel, CA, USA - 24 SPOT_SRF_2011-07-20 | ecosystem: Environmental > Aquatic > Marine > Strait...
ATCTTCAATATTAATATTAACTTCTCCGTATTCTTTTTTCAAAGTTCCTTGTTGTTCACGAATCAAATCTTGAATTTTAGTATATTCATGGTTTATCATATGCTTACGAGTTTCCATTCTACCTATCTCTAATTGCATACTATTCATTTGCTGTACTAAGCCTTGAATACCCTCTAACTGTTCCTTGCTTATATTTGTTGGTCTAAGGTCTTTAACCTTAGGTGTTTTTCTTTTTGCCATTTTATTTAATTTAATTTAATTTATTGTTATTTATATTATTACACGCTTTATTTTTGTTTTAAGGTGCTATTGTCCTAGTCGTCTATCTCAGGTATATATCCTCCTTGTTCTAGCTCTTCAACTTCAATACCAGTTCCATCTCCAACCCAATCACTGTGGTTTGTAAACGTATAACTAGAGCATGCTTCTATTGTTTGAAAAGACCTAACACGATCAGTTATTAAATCTGTTGTAGCAACTAATCTTTCTGTACGATCCATACTTTTATGCATGTAGTGTACGTTATCTTTATCTATTGTTTCAAATACTTCTTCTGTTAATATATAGTAATTCATATTATTTATTTACAATTGCTGACCCACCTGATATTGTAAAGTTATCGTTAGATGTCGTAGCGTTACCATTACCTTCCCATTTCCAATATCCTTTTAATTTGGCTGCACCACTATGTGTTGTAGCATCCATCGGTGCACCACTGTTATACAACTCTGTAACCTCAGTAGCACTTAGCTCTTTTTGCCATATAGTTAAATCGTTATAAACTGTTGCTGTGCTATTACCAGTTTTTACCTCACCATTTGCAACACCGTTAGAACCAACGCTCCAACTTCTATTATTAGTAGTACTCATTGCTGGACTACCAGTACCAGACGTGTAAGTGATTGGTGGGGCGCCAGCGTTGTTAGCGTTCCAGTATAGTTTCAGTGCGCTAGCAGCGTTTGTTGCTGATTTTGTAATAGTAATCATAGTATAACCATCACTGTTTGCATAACCTCTATTGCTAGCACTCCAGTATGTACTGCCTAAACCAGCTGCAGCATATCCAGCCGCATAAGCACCAGAGTTAGCGTGGAACAACCACTCACCTTGTTTAGTCCAAGCATCAGATGATGTTGTTTTGTTACCGTATTGTAAACGTATTCTATTAGTGCTTTCAGTATATATAACTTTAATCATATCTGACAACTGATATGAAGCATTTTGTTTTTGACCAATTAAAAAATGTATGTTAGTATTTAAACTACTACTCCAACCTGCTTTAACCCAAAATGATATTGTATATGCTGTAGTACCAGTAAAATTAAATGTATCGTCAGTATCAACAAAGTTAATGCTATTTCCAGTTCCAGTTGATAATGTTTTAGAAACCGCTTTAGCGTTTACAAATGCAGGTGCGGTATCATGATCGTAATTACCAAAAAGACTAAGATCTAATTCAGATTCACCATCGTAAACACCGTTTGTAAACCCTGGATGATTTCCAAAGTTAGCCGCATAGTCAGGTGAATTAGTGTTTAGTGTTATAGTTTGTAAATAAGCTGACATATCTACCACGTCTGTATCTTCTTCAGCATCCATGTCACCAGCAGCGATGTAAGTATCGTCTTTTATTTCACTATATATACCGTATTTATTTATTTCACTAGTATCGCTAGGAATTCCCATTTATCAATTTCTTTAGTTCATCAATTTGTTTTTGTTGCTCTTGCACGGCCTTTGTTAAAACAGCTACCATTTTAACATAATCAACAGACTTTGTAGCATATCCTTCTTCGTCTTCAAATATAGCGCTTCCTTCAGATTCTGTAACAAGCTTTGGCATTACTTTTTCAACATCTTGAGCAATAAAACCTATATCTTGTTTTTTTCCTTCAATAGCATATTTATCTTTCCAATCAAACGAAACTGGTTTTAATTTCATTATAGAATCAAGACCATAGTCTAAATCTTGCACGTTTTCTTTTAAACGCTCATCAGACCAACTTTGATAATTCATTACTTGCGTCATTCTAGATCTAAAAACACCCTCGTAAGTCCACTCGTATTTTATAACGCTGCTAGTCATACCATATATACTACCAGTTGCAGACGCACTACTAAAATCTAAGTGCATGGCACTAGATGCATAACCAACATGTAAAGCTGCGTTGTAAATTGTGTCAACCGCTGTTAAGTCTCCATTAATTCCAATACCATTAGAATTAATACCTAAGTTACCAGTTGCATTAACTTTTACCTGTAATCCATTAGCATTAGTTTGCATAGCGCCAGCGGTACCATCACACTTTACTGATAAAACAACTTTTGAATGGGGGTTTGAAGGGGAGGTTCCACCATTAGTTGTTAAACAACCAGTGTATGACTGAGCACTGTCAGTCATTTGATCCATCATATTGTACAGACTTAATTTCATTAGAGCATTAGCGCCAGTGTTATTAGGATCGTCAATTATAAACATCGTGTCACGCATTGATGCTGTAACAGCAGTTTGACCATCTATATCTAAATCCATTTCATTACCGTCTAGAGACATACCATTTCCAGCGGCTCTTTGGGTATTAGTGTTAGTATCAGTCCACGGCACGTTAACATAAGCTTTTTCACTAGATAATTCTACTGGATAGTTTTTGCCGGTTTCAACAAAACCTATTTGTATACCACCTCTTGTTCCACTAGCCGATAAAGGTAAACTGTAACTACTACCACCACCGGTTGCAGCTTGAAACGTAGGTACTCCACTAGAGTTGGCCGTTAACACATGACCAGCTGTACCAGCAGAAATCATAGTTGGAACTCCACTAGCGCCAAAGCCCATTATTTCACCTTCACTTTGATGAGCCATTCTACCAGTGCCTATGTGATCAGCAGGTACAGCAACAGAGGTTAAATAACCAGCGCTACCGTGATCACCCCAACCATAAGCAGTATCCCAGTTTGAGCTACCATCTGTAATAACAGAATAACTACCAGAACTACTACCTCTTTTCATTAAACCTGATGCAGTAAAATCACCGTCCATAACCGCTCCTGCAGCAGCAACATTTGTAGCGTCTGTAACATCAGCGTTATTTTCTACACCTGTAGCTGTAGAGTATGTGCCCGATGCTTGTGCACCAATATCAGATAGCACTTGAGATGCAGACCTTCCTTCAACAACACTCCCGTTAATTCTTATAAAATCATCATCAGCAATACCACTTCCACAAATTAAAAAGTCGTTTTCAGCTTTACCTTTAGGTACTGTAACTTTCATTACTAACGGTGTGCTAGTGTTGTTGGTGGATGGGTTTGATGTCATATTAAAAGTACAGTTTTCACCGTCAAATTTAATAAACTCACCTTGATCTATTTGGTGGTCGTTACCACCGTCATCACGAACAGTAAAGTTAGACATTGTACCGCCACCAGCACTTGACACCGCATTATCAACATAAGCTTTTACAGATTGTTGTGTTGGAACTAAAGTTGAAGAGTTAGATCCAAAAGCATCTTCATCAACAGCAGGTAAAACACTAGTACCATTAATTTTTATTCCATTTACAACATCAAGACCATTTTCGTCCATAGTCATTTGAACTACATTACTACCACCAACAAGCTTTTGTTGGAATTTCATTTTACCAGTAGGGTTACAAAATATACTAACCTCGTCGTCGTCTGCATTCATAAACCTCATGGTAGGCGAAGCACCTACACCATCGTCTAATATAAGAGAACCTGTAAAAGTTTTTGTTCCACCTATAGTTTGAGTACCTGTCTTTTCAACAATTCCAGCACTATCTAAACTAGTAGCTCCAGTACCACCAGAACCAACCGCAAGTGTTGCTGATAAACCAGCTGCAGTACCGGTTATGTTTGAAGAAGCTGTAATAAAGTTAGCTCCATTAGTTAAATCACTTGTATTTGTCGGTATAGCTGTGCTGGTAAAGGCATTTGACCCAAACTCATATGTTTGATCAGTAGCACCGTTTACAGAGAAAGTTAATGTGTTACTAGACTTTGATATACCATCAAGATAATAGTTAGCTGAGCTTGAGTTGTTGTCTACATAATCTTTTACTGCAGCTGATGTAGGTATTGTTGTGTCGTTATCATTACTACTAATGCCTTCTGATTCAATTACTATAGCAGACGCTTTAAAGTTTGAAACTACTAAATCAGAAATAGTATTGCTGTCAGCGTCTATAGTTTTATTAGTTAGTGTTTGAGAAGCATTTAAAACACAATTTGCCGCAGAGTTTCCAGTAAAACCTAAATCACTTAAAGATAGTGTTCTAGTACCCATAGCTGTAATATGACCAGTTGAGTTTGTTGTAATTGAATCTACTATTGTAGATCCACTTGTGTTTATGTTTGTTGTTGAATAACTTGGATGTGTATAAACAGTGTTTGTATAATAACTACTGTGTATCACAGCTTCTTCACCACTTACTGACCAGTCTATAGCAGCGTTACCAGTAGGTATTGTCGTGCTATTATAAGCATTTGAGCCAAATGTAAATGATTGATTAGTACCACCAGTAACTGTAAAAGTCATGGTGTTTGAATTAGCCGGTTTTGTTATACCACTTAAAAACTTATTAGTGTCAGTGTTGGTTACCGTTTCTGTTGCTGTAGCTATTCCCGTTACGTGACCATTACTATCTAATGTTATATCTTGTATATATTGTCTCCCACTACCATTAACAGAACTTGCCGCTGATATGCTTTCGTGCTGAGTATATGTTTCCGCTGATATTGTGTTAGTAAAAGTTATTTTATCTGAATCTCTAGCAATACTTAAACCTGTGCCAGCCTCTAATACAACATCATCAGTATTACTACCAGAATCTGTTAATCTAATTTTTTCTTCATCAGTATTATCACCATCTACGCATGATATACTATATGTAGTGTTAGTATTAGCTATAGTAGTATCTAAATCATCTCTCCAAGCTGGATCACCATTAGAGTCTGTTTTCCACACTTTGTTTGCAGCGCTAGCAGGAGAAGCCACATACCCAGCTACTGTAGCGGCATTTGCCACCCAAGTATTAGTGTCAGTTACTGTTTCTGTAGCAGTTTCAATACCGGTGACATGGCCGTTGCTATCTACAGATATATCTTGTATATATGTTCTACCACTATTGTCAGAGCTAGATGCAGCGGTTATATTTTCGTGAGCCGTGTAAGTTTCAGTAAAACTAGCTGATCCTGTTGCAAGACCTGTAACATGACCATTACTATCTATTGTCAAATCCTGTATAAACGTATTGCCAGAGTTATCAGAGCTGCTTGCAGCACTTATACTCTCATGAGCAGTATATGTTTCAGTAAAGCTAGCTGTACCAGTAGCTAATCCAGTAATATGACCATTACTATCAATTGTTAAATCTTGTATAAATGTGTTACCTGAATTATCAGAAGAACTAGCAGCGGATATGCTTTCGTGAGCTGTATATGTTTCGGTTTGCAAATACCTATTGTCAGATTCAGTTTCTGTAAAATATCTACTATCTAAATCAGTTGAAGATGCTGTTAAATAACTACCAGACGCTTGACCTCCAATATCAGAAAGCAACTCAGCACCTGTTCTAAACTTAATAACTCCAGAGTCTGATACTAAAAATTTATCTGTGTCAGTAGTTGCAGCTGCTATTGTTGATATTGTTAGTGTACCATCTATATCTACAGCTCCGCTAGAGTTAACGTTTAATATAGGTACACCTGATATATCTGATACTGAAAACAAATCTCCAGTTAGACTATCTGTTACTGAAAACAATTGCCCTTGTGATCCTTGAACGTCAAGTACTGTTCCAGTACTATCAATAATTATGCCATTTTTAAATTCTACAGCCATACTATTTTATTTGTTTTTTATTATTATAAGTCAAACCTATTCTTATATGCGTTAAAATTATTTTTTATTTCTTCAGCTGTAAGCACTTTGTTGTAAACTTTATAAACAGGAAGATCTCCATTAGCCCAGTAACCACCACTAAAAGCACCTACTTTTCTACCACTAAAAGATGTTGTTAAAGTTCCAGCTACACTTTGTGTTCCTACTTGAACACCATCTATATAAGCTCTTTTCGTTGAACCATCAAATGTAAATCCATAATAGTGATAGTTTCCGTCGTTTAAAGTTTGATTACCATCATTTTGAACATGTCTACCACTTGTTGTACTTACTCCTGTTCTAATATAAGTAGCAGAAGAATGAATAGATATTTCTAATGCAGTGTCACCACATATAATATGATAACTATTTCCAGGTGAACCATTTATTTTATACCAAGCAAAAACTGAAACAGAGTTAGCTGAATAACCTAAATCATTAGGAAGATTAATCACGTCATCTGTTCCATCAAAAGTTGGTTGCGCTGTTGAATCAAAACTAACATTTGATAAATCTACATCAGCGGTTTTCTTTAAGTCTATTAGAGACGCTGTATTTGATCTAGTACCGTTGACAAAAGGAGTTGCATGATCTTTAGATTCTACCTGTAAGTTTCTTATATATACAATATCTGTTAATCCACTACTATCTGCACCTCTTGGTCCTATAGCTATTTTACTACTATTTGCATTAGCTGTAAAACTACCACTAAACGTCTTCCATTCATGTGACATTGATCCAGATCCTATATAGGTTATGTAACTACCAAGATGAGTACCGTTTAACACAAAAAGCTGAGTTTGAGTTGTTTGGTGTTGCTTTAGCTTGTATTCAAAATTTACGTAAATTGTACCGCCAGAAGTAACACCTGTATCAAAAGTTCTGTTATGCCAACCGTTTGTGGCAGTAAATTCGTAAGTATTAGAGTAGTCACTACTTATTGCCTGACTACCAGTCCACCCGTAACCTACCCAACCAGTATTAGATGTACCTGAGTCTGTTATTAGATTTACTGTTGGCTCTCCTTGATAAAACCTAGTAGTTACAGAATTATTAGCCACGCCATACCCAGTGTCATATCCAAATACTAAATTATCCATGTTTAATTTTGGTCCTGTATACATATTATATAAATCTAGATTTTAGAGCATTATAGTTTTGTGATACTTCTGCATCTGTTAATTTTCTATTATAACAGAGTATTAATGCTAATTTACCTGTGAATCTTCTACTATTGAAAGAAGAAGATATTTCATATCTAAAAGAAGTACCAAATCCTGAGTTATTACTTCTATAACTTCTAACAAAATTCATTTTTCCACTCATATCATAATTTCCTCCAGCTAAAGCATCTGTTTGCCCATTGATAAATACATCGGACACTGAGTCATATTGCCAATCATTAACATCTATATTTGCTGTGGTTCTTAAAGAATTCCCTTCAAATCTTAAAGAATCATCATTATCATCATGTTTTCCAAATAACATATGTAAACCTGAACTTTTATCTGTTTCACATACAAAAAATAAATCCCTGTATTCTTGTGTCATATTTACACTATGTAGTTCATCATTTGTACCATCAAATACGAAATACCCATTTGAATTCCATGTTGGCATATTAACAGCTTCAGCATGAGCCTCTTGTCCAGATAAATCATACCAAGTAGTTCCTGTGCCAGAGTAGGATCTAGATGAGGCGGCATCTAAAGCTAATACTAATCCATCAGTTATTATATCTGGGCCTAATGCTGTTGCCATTTTATGTTGGCTCGTTTAAACTCCAAGCTTCTGTAGATAGTAAAGCTAATATATCCGTATGATTATACTCTGTGTAATCTTTGCTATACACACTTGGTCTACCATACACACCAGCTTTTACAGTAGTAGTTACATCTTCACCTGTTTCTACATCTACATGAGTTTCAGTATACGTTTCTTCTACAACGTTTACAGTATACTTAATAAAGGTCAAAGAGTCATCTAAAGACTTTCTTAATGAATCTACATTATTTTCTAAAACCTCATCAAAGTTTATATCATCTATTATACTTGTTGGTATTACCAACCATCTTCTGTTTTCGAATGCCATAATTTATATATTAAATCTATTTTTATATGCGTTAAAATTTTGTGCTACTTCAGCATCAGATAATATTCTATCATATATTTTAAAAGATGGAATATCCACATCGCTATATGTTACGCTCTGCCAACCACCAGGTACTGTTGCAAGGTACCAATTCATACCAGAAACCGCAGTGACACCTCCTTGAGTATTTGTAACGCTTGATTCTAAAACTCCATTTGTGTACACTTTCATAGCTTGAGTTGATTTATTGTAACTGAACGTACAAACGTACCACGTGTCTGCTGCGATAGTTGTTGAACCACTTGGATCGACAGTTCCCCAACCGTGCATTTGAAATTGACTATTTTGCAACCCTAACCAAATCCTGTTACTAGATGATGAACCGTTTGCATAAACAGCTAATGGTGAAAAGTTAGAATAAGAACCATTCATCTTAAATATAATTTCAACCGTTCTAGTGTCTACAGTAAAACCACTATAGCTTGGGACTGTTAAAAAATCATCTGTACCATCAAATGTAGGTTGTGCATTTGAATCAAAACTAACATCACCCACATCTATACTTGTTGTTCTTTTTAAATCTATTAAACTAGCTGTGTCTGATCTAGTGCCATCAACAAATGGTACTGGTTGTTCTGTAAGAGTAACAGTTGGGTTTTTATAATAAATTGTTCCCGTGGCCGACAACCTACTACTACTACAACCTCCTGGGTACATCAACATTCTAAGGTTACCTGTTGCTGTTGCTGTTCTGGTAAGTGTAACTTTATGCCAAACACCTTTTGTTGAACTAACAGTTCCCCAACTACCACTTACGCCGCTTAGCTGTTCAAAATTACCTAAATAGTTAGTATCAAAACTACCAACATCTTGCGATAAAAAATATTCTACACTTAAACTAACTTTAGTTCCTGATGTTACTGAAGAGTAATCATTTCCATGGTAGTGGCAACCGTTAACTCCTAAAGCATAACTATAAACAACATCAACATTATTAACTTTGTAATCTCCAATTTCTGTTCCTACAGCTACTCTTTTAAATGTTCCTGTGCCATTTACAGAAAATGTAACATTTTCATCTACATTGGATGGTGATCCCAGCACTGTAAATAAATTTGTAGCTGGTTGACCTTGATTAAATCTATTGTTAGTAGTATTATCTGAGATAGGGTACCCGGTGTCGTACCCAAAAACTAATCCTTCATTTACAACACCAGGTCCTCTATATATTCCCATTATAATACTATGCCATTCTTGTTAACATAGCTCTGTAAGCTCCATTTGCTACAGCTGCTCCAAAAGTAATTTTGACAGTTGCATCTGATGGTCTTTGAACGTCTACATAAACAGTATCGTAATCACCACTGTCTAAAACAACTTCAACCTTGTAGAATCTACTATTACCCATACCGTGAGTAATTGTAAATATAGTTGAGTCTGCATTTCCTTGATCTGCAGCTACATCTCCATCAGCATTATCTAAGTGAAATACTTTAACACCACCAACTGCGCCATCTTCTAAAACTGTAGCTGAACCAGCATTACCTGTTATAGTTGTTTGCGTAACATTTGGAGAGGTGTTTGTAAATGTAATAGTACCATCAGCAGTAGTTTCTGTGCTAATACCTGTACCACCTGTGAAAGTTAACGTTTCGTTATGTGCTATTACTGTGGTGTTTGTATCTGTATCTACACCAATGTTAAATGTTGTTAACTGATTTGTGTTTGTATTTACAACATCATTTGTAATAGTTATAGTTCCATCTGGATTAGATACTGTAGAGATACCAGTACCACCAGAAATAGTTAACGTGTCGCTTTCAGTTATAGTTGTAACAGCTGTGTTTGTATCTGCCGAAACAACGAAACCATCACCCATGTCTATTGTGTCAGTGTTGGCAATAAACGTAAGAGCATTTTGCATGTAAGACTGTAAGTTTGCTACAGTCATACTCTTGTTAGTTCCATTTGCACCATCATCAACAATTAATAAGTCAGTTCCATCTGGAGCTGCACCTAGAGCAGTACCACCGTCAATATCAAGATCTGTTAATGTTAAAACACCACTAAAAGATGTTGCTTCTAAAGCTTTGTTAAATACAAACTTATCACCAGTACTTCTATATAGTAAAGTTGCAGAAGCACCATCAACAGTAAGACCAGCACCATCAGCAGCAGTAGCGCTTGCAGCACCTTTAGCTACTGTTATGTTTAGATCTTCAACTTCTAATGTTGCAACGTCTAAAGTTGTTGTAGCTCCTGATACTAGTAAGTCTCCTGTTACAGTTAAATCACCAGATATTGTTGTATCTACACTTGAAGCATTACCAATTGTAACATTAGAATCTATTTCACCTAATCTTGTCTCAAGATTATCTTTACTTACATCAACGTCCGTATTTGCAATTGTAGTATCAGCCCAAGGTACGTTAACTACAAGGTTGTCACTACCATCAACTTGCACCTTATATGTTCTAGATGCTGTAGAACTAGAATTGTTAGCCGCAACTGTGTTTGTACCGTCTACATTTATATTTAATGTATTTGTAGAAAGCGACATACCTGTACCAGCAGATCTTGCAGCTATAGTTGAATTAGTTACTTTAACATCATTTAATGCTACTCTGTTTTCTAGTTTACCAAACGCTGCTAATATACTATCAGTAGCAGCAAGTGTTCCACCCGATGTAGCGTCTAAGTTAGTTAGTGCCATACCAGTAACACCAGTGGTGCTAAGCTGAGTATTTGTGTCTGTGTCACTCCAAGGTACGTTAACTACAAGATTATCTTGATCGTCAGTTTCAACTTGGTATAATCTACTTGCGGTCGTTGTTATTGATTGAGGTGCTTGAGTTGTTCCAGTAGCACCTACATTTACGTTAAGTGTGTTTGTTGATAAGGACATACCTGTACCAGCGGATCTCTGCGTGTTAGTGTCAGTATTAGTATCTACCCAAGGCACGTTTACTACTAATTGGTCACTAGAGTTTGCAGTAACACCATATGTTCTACTAGCTGTTGTAGTTTGTGCTTGTGCAGCTGGAGTTGCTCCTACAGAGTATCTTAGTTTTGATATACCAGCAGCCGAAGTAGTTGCTGTGTCGTTATCACCAAGAGTGATAAAACCAACACCATTATGGTACCTTACTGTGTTGTTGGTGTCGTGATAATGTATAACACCTTCTTCAGCTAAAGGTGAGTCTGTGATCTCCAGCTTAGTATTTTTAAGCTGATTACCATTGAGATCTAAATGATTTAAAAATTTAGGCATTGTTTTTTGTTTTTATTGTTAGTTTAAGTATGCATAACCAGAGACTGCTCCAGCAAATGCTATTGTTAAGGTATTTTTGTTTGTGTGGTTAATATCAGCTAAAACCTGTTCTCCTGCAGCGGTTGTTATAGTAACTCCAGGAAACTTGTTAAGGTTATGATTAATAGTCCACGTTGCAGCGCCCGAGTTTTGAAAAAAAGTAAAATCCTTGTCTTGAGCGCCAGCGAAAAGGACTACTGTATAGTTTTTGTTGTTTGTTATACTACCGTTACCACTTACATAGGTTAAGGCTAGATCGTAAAAGTCAGTATTAGAAGAGTCTTGAGTTACAGTGGCACACTTAAATACGCCGTAGTTGTTTACGTCTGATACTTGTGCTATAAGTATTTCTTTATTAGTAAACTCAGTATAAAAGTTTTCATAATTGTTACCACCACCAGCTTCTGAGTATTGAAATTTACTAAGTTTTATTGTTGTTACAGAGCTAAAAGGTGTTGCAGCACTACCAGTAGATATGTGAATAGTACCATCGTGGCTAGCAGACCAAGTACCTGCTACTTCGTACAAATAAGATAACTGACCTGATATACCTATAGCGTTGGTAACTGAATAATGCGTGGCTATATCACCTAAAGTGAAGTTCTTTACGGTACCATCAGGGTTGGTACCTAACATCTTATCAAGAGACGAAGGAGTAGAGTCTACACCGTACGAACTTATTCTAGCCATTTATTTTTTTACTTTTTCTAGTGATCTACCGCCAAAGTAAGCACCGATCACCGTTATTAATACTAGTTGTAACAAGTCTGTCCATTTGTCTTGTACTTTAAAGCTTATAACACCAGCATCAATAAATATTAATAATACTGTTGCTGTAACTAAAAACACCAATACTAGTGGTCTTATGTTTTTACTTAACCATGAGTCAGAGTTCATATCCATCTTCCATCTTTCTGTTACTTGCTTTTGCATCTCAGCTTCATAACCCATAATCATGTCGTTAATTTTTCTTTCTGCGTCTAGCTTTTCTTCTTTAGTAGTAGTTAAGTTGTCTAAAACACCTCCTACACTTTTAACAAGATTAGCCGCTCCCGCAGATAATATTTTATTTATCATTATCTATCTTTGTCTTTAATCATATCATCTATAGCTTTATTGTAAACTTTATCTGTATATGATTTGTTATTATAGAACACGCTTCTTTCTGATGTAGGCATATCTTCCTCGCCTAATAGTATTCTATATATTCTGTTGATTAATTGCTTGCATCGATACGATGTCTTGTATACACTATATTTAATAGTAGTACGATTTCTATGTCTCCAAGTATCTATCCAACCGTCTTGCCTAAGTCTATCCCACCTTGCCTTATCCCAAGAAAATGTATATACTCCGTCCATGAAATCTTTTCGTGTGAATCTTCCTTCACAATCTAAATAAAATAATAATTCTAAGTCTGCATCTAAAATCCCGTAAGTTTTACAAGCCCACTTTCGTGTGA
>Ga0181401_1000806_pt1 | contig 12759 bp, 16 predicted proteins | sample 24SPOviralmetaG_FD_130130 | JGI IMG/M metagenome (GOLD analysis project Ga0181401, IMG submission 130130) | Marine viral communities from the oligotrophic San Pedro Time Series (SPOT) site, San Pedro Channel, CA, USA - 24 SPOT_SRF_2011-07-20 | ecosystem: Environmental > Aquatic > Marine > Strait...
AGCAATAAATGAAAGCAATGACATTAAACTCAGATTTGAGCAATATGAAAATCGTTATTTCTCCGGAAATAATAGGGGATCTTCCGAGTGAAGAAGTGAACAAAAAACTTTTTGAAACAATAGAGGTATTATTCAATGAGTTTGGAACTGTGCCAGAGTTCGGCAGTAAAATAGAAGTAGATTTATTCAAATTCCTTTTTGAATTCACTATGAAAGAAAAAATATATTCTTATGATTTTGATACATTAAATATAAGATTAGTATTTGAAAAAACAAATGAAGTAATATGAGCGAAATAAAATTATTAGACGGAAAGTTCTACGATGAAAAAGAACTATTATCTAAAATGTTAGATGATGACTTTTACTATGGGTTTATGCATAAATGGGCATTCAGTTCATCAAGTATTAAATTACTATTAGACTCGCCTAAAACATAACACAACGATACGACCTATGCTAAAAATGACAATAGCACACAAGTGATACGCGACGGATATTTATTTCATTTATTAATATTAACGCCTGAGTATTTTCATAAACTAATATTTATAGACGTACAAAGTAAGAACAATAATAAGTTTAAACTAGCACAAAAAGAGCATAAAGAAGTTTATACGATTAAAGAAAAAGAAGATGCTGAAAGATTAGCCGATGCAATATTTCGTAATGAACCTGCTATGCAACTAATTAAAGGTGCTAAGGTAGAATTTCCAGGTGTAGGTTATGTACAAGGTAAACCATTTAGAGCTAAAGCAGATGTATTATTAAAAGATTGTGTTATAGATTTAAAAACAACGAGTAACATAAAACAATTTAACAAGGCTGCATATTGGTATCATTATGATGTACAAGCATATTTATATACTGAAATATTTAAAATAAAATCATTTAAATTCATTGTAATTGATAAAAAAAGTTGCGATATTGGAATCAGTGATTTACCTGTAAGCGAGGAATTTATAAGTAGCGGTCGCGATAAAGTTAGATATGCAATGAAAGTGTATAAAGATTATTTTGAAAGCGATATGTTTGATATCGATAGTTATTTTATTAATATTGAGTTATGAAATTATTTGAATATGAATTTCCTAAAGATGATTCACCTAAAGATGAAACTGAAATAACTAACGCTTTATTATATTACACACATTTAAACAGGGATTTATTTAAAAAATTATGTAAAAAAGGTATGGAAATTGAGTTCACTAAAGATGAATTAAAGACTGCAAACATATCTGATTTTATATTATACTTATTAAAAAAGCATTATGATAAACAAGAAGTTCAAGAAGATATTGACTGAGCAACAAGCTGACAATATATATAAAAAACATATAGGCGAAGAATATATTACTGAGTTAATTACTGAAGATGCAAATGGTTATGATATGTATGGTAATTTATTATTTAAGTTTCGTAAAAATGTAATCCCTTTAGAAACATTAAAGTTGGGTGTTGATAGTTTTAAAGATAGTATTCAGTGGACTGAAAGTAGAGGTGCGGCAAGTGGGTTTAGCGGGAAACGAACTAGAGCTGATGGTACTATTTCAAATACAAGTGTAGGTCAGCACGTTGAGTCTGGCGTTGTAGGTTTTATGGATAAAAGTGCAATGATTAGGTATTGCAGAAAAACAGCTTTTACTAGAAGTTATTTTGATAAGTATAAAGAAGGACTTCCATTTATAAAATTAGTTGATGATAAATATAAAGAATTATGCCCTCAATATTATGCTAGACAAAAAAACATAGCCGAGGGAACGAATCAAAATTATGTAATCCCTGATACAAGTTTTACAACTGTGACTGTAAATAAAAACTTTCGTACAGCAGTACACAAAGATGCTGGTGATTTTACTGAGGGTTTTGGCAATCTAGTTGTATATCGCGAGGGTGATTGGAGCGGTGGTTATTTTATACTTCCAGAATATGGTGTAGGAATCGATTTAAAAAATACAGATATATTATTTGTAGACGTACATAAATATCATTGTAATACAGGTTTTAAAAACTTTACTGATGATTGTTTGCGAGTTAGTTTCGTGCTTTACTATCGTGAATATATGTATAAGTGCAAAGCACCTAAAGATGAATTATTAAGAGTTAAAATAGATCAAGGTGGATACAATAAATTATAAAATAGCAGTCCCCTCATACAAAAGACCTGAGGTAATAAAACAAAAAACACTAAAAATGCTTGAAGAACACAATATCGATGATAGCGTGATAACAATCTTTGTAGCAGACGAAATAGAATACGAAATATATAAAAAGAGTTTAAATAAAAGATATGAAATCGTTATCGGTGTGCCAACTATCGGCGAACAAAGAAACTTTATAGAAAGATATTATAAAGAAGGAACTCAATTAGTAATGTTTGATGATGACTTAGACGGCATATTTGTTAAAAAAGAAGATACATTAGTCCCAATTAATAGTTTAATAGATGATTATATTATTCCAGGTTTTATAGAATGTTATGAACGTGGTGCTAAATGTTTCGGAATCTACGCTGCAGCTAATCATTTTTTTATGAAGCATAGAGTATATACCAAGCTATGTTATATTCCGGGAGGAACGTTTGGAGTAATTGTAGAACACGATAATCAATTAAACAGGCATACTAATCACGGAGAAGATTATGAATATAGCATTAGACAATATATAAAGAATGGTATATTAGTTAGATTCGATGATATAACTTTAAAAAGTAAGTTCTTTAGAGAAGAAGGTGGATTACAAACTATAAGGACAAAAGAATATATATACGACTCAATAAAGTGGATACAAGATAACTTCACTGACTTTTGTACTATGTATATAAGGAAATCAAGTGGCAATGCTGAACTCAGATTAAAAGATAAAAGAGGTAACCTTGCCCAAGAAAAATTATTTTAATATATTTACACTATGACACAATCACAAACAAGACGAATAGCAATTGAAATTAAAAAAATAATAGGTTTTAACTTCTTAGAAAAAGTTAGAGCAACTCAATACGTTGAAGCAAGAGCGTTCTTCGTACACATACTAAAAAACTATTATAAATTCAGGAATAAGGATATAATAAACACTTTCAACGATCTAGGTTTTAAAATGGATAGTGCTACTTTATGCCATTCATTAAAAATGTTCGAAGTATATGAACATAAAAACGAAAGGATGCAAAAATGGTTCGACCAACTATTCCTAACACCTGATTATAAAAGTAGAAGTAATACACAAGCATATATAAATAGTAAATTAAAATATTTGCCTGAACATATATTAGTAAAGATGGCAGCTCAAATTGAAACTGTTATTAAGTATGAAGAGTTCGAGGAAGTTCAAAATATAGAATGGGTTTGGTAAAAAAGTTCATTTTTTTTATTATACTCTTGATTAATCAAGTTTTTTCAAGTGGCTAGGAACATAATTAGTATATATAAATACAAGCCTAAAAAGAAAAGACCTGGAGTGCATAGTAAAAATGCAAGTAAAAGTCAAACAGGTTATAAAAAGAAATATAGAGGTCAAGGTAAAAAAAGGTAATTATGAGTTGGGGTGGTAAACGTATAGGGTCAGGAAGAAAAACTAAGTCACAAGAATTACAATTAATTGAAGAGTTATCAATGTATGATGAATTAGCAGTTAAAACTTTAATAGACGGAATTAAAAGAGGGTGTACTAAGTCATTACAACTATGGTTCAATTATAGATTGGGCAAACCTACAGAAACTCAAAACGTAACGTTAGTGCAAGAGCAACCGACTTATGAAGTTATCGTATTAGACAATGACTCAGAAAGTACAGACTAATTGTATTTATAATCACGCCTATCAATTCAGTAGGTCAGATAAAAAAATCTTAATAGAACAAGGTGGCAGTAGAAGTGGTAAAACATTTAACTTACTAATATGGATAATATTTGACTATTGTGCTAATAACTCTAACACTATAATAACTATATGCAGGAAAACGTTCCCAAGTTTGAGGGGAACTGTAATGCGTGACTTCTTAGATATATTAAAGCATTATGAACTGTATAGCGAAAAAGACCACAACAAGTCTAATTCTGAGTATTACCTAAACAATAATACAGTCGAATTTATTTCACTAGATCAACCTGCTAAAATAAGAGGTAGAAAAAGAAACTTATTATTCGTAAATGAGTGTAATGAAATAGATTGGGATAGTTGGCAACAATTAATCTTTCGTACTGAAGGGCAAGTCATAATAGATTACAACCCAAGTGAAGCTAATCATTGGATATATGATAAAGTTGAAGTAAGAGACGATGCTATATTTTATAAAACTACATATAAAGATAATCCATTTATAGATAAAAATATTATAAATGAACTTGAAAGATTAAAAGATACAGATGATGAATATTGGCAGGTGTTCGGTTTAGGTGAGCGTGCTTTATCTCGTACACAAATATTTCGTATATCAACGATTAATAAAATACCTGAAACAGCAAAGTTTTTATCTATCGGTATTGACTTTGGTTACACCAATGATCCAACTACTGCTATTGAAGTCTATCAAGAAGAACATAACTTATATGTAAATGAATTATTATATAGAACTATGATGACTACAAGAGATATACATAGGTTTTTATTAGAACATAATTCAGATAATAAATTATCATTCGGTGATTCAGCTGAAGTAAGATTAATTGATGAACTAAAGCGTATGGGTAACAATATTAGACCTAGCGTAAAAGGTCAAAACAGCGTTGCAGCCGGAATAGATTTATTAAAGCGTTACAAAATATATGTAACAGAAAACTCATCAAATGCAATAAGGGAATTTAGGGATTACAGGTGGAAAAAAGACAAAGCAAATCGATTAACAAATATACCTCAAGAAGGAAATGACCATATTCCTGACGCAACTAGGTACGCAACCTATTCAATAATGAGTAAACCAAATTACGGAAAGTATGCAATAAGATAAAAAAAGTTATTAAAAATTTTTTATATCTATTTTATTTTTATATATTAGCTGTATGAAAAATAATAAATCAAATAATAAAACTACTTTCAAGGTCTTAGGTTATTACGAAGAGTATTTTGTTGATAATAAATTCGTAGGTACTAAACCTAGTGAATTTGACGGTGAGCGAACTCTAGGTTGGTTCGGTAGAAAAACTTCATTCGCTACTGAAGATATAATTCTTGAGCGTGGTAAAAAAATAAAAACAGGTGTTAAATATTTCACTTACTTACAGCAATTATGTGGCAAGTTTGAAGGTAGCCAAGAAGATAAAATAAATGCTATTCAGCAATCACAAGCGTGGAAACTAAGAGCTAAATCTACCTCATAATGACTAACTACTATTGTAAATACAAAATATAAAATGGGACTAAGAAATAAAGTTTGTGCGTTTTTTTATTTAGTTTATATCTAAATAGTTATTTTTCATATTGATTAGTCTACAGGGAGTTTCGCACAGCTCCCTTTTTTTATTCTAAATTTTTTATATTTATGTATTATATAAATATGAAGTTATCAATTAACGTTCCTACAGAATTAAAAGATCTTACTCTAGGTCAATATCAAAAGTTTGTTAAAATACAAAAAACTAATGATGACCCGACATTCATAGCACAAAAAATGATTGAGATATTCTGTAATATAAATTTAACAGATACATTTAAAATTAAAGTATCAGATGTAAATGATATAGTAAATACACTAAACACACTATTTGATAACAAACCTGAATTAATACCTACGTTTAAAATGCAAGGTGTAAAATATGGATTCATTCCTAAGTTAGAAGATGTATCACTAGGTGAATATGTAGATATAGATAATTATTTAAATGATTGGGATAAAATGCACTTAGCTATGAACGTTTTATTTAGACCTATCAAAATGGAGTATGGGGGGAAATACGATATAAAAGATTATGAAGCTCAAGAATCTACCTTGATGAAAGATATGCCTCTTGATATTGTTTTTAGTTCTTTAATTTTTTTTTACAATTTAGGGATCGAATTATCGAGCAATATGATGGATTATTTAATGGACAGGAATCAAGTCAACCTCTCGGGCGAAGAGCTCAATTTAGCAGCAGGTGGGGTTGGTATGGATCAATTTACGAACTCGCTCAAGGAGATATTACAAAATTCGAAGATATCACTAAACAAAGATTAACGACAACATTACACGCATTGTTATATATAAAAGAAAAACACGAAGTTGAATCCGCTGAAATAAAATCAAATGCCAGAAAGTAACGAAGCAGCAAGGTCATATTATCTAATAAGTGAAACACTAGAAACATCACTACTAAACAACCTAATTACTAAAACAGTAACTATTGGTGATATAAGTGATATTGATTTAGCAAAACAAACTATATTTCCACTAGCTCATTTTATTGTAAACAATGTTGTGTCAAACGAACAGACCTTGAATTATAATATTACAGTGTTAGTAATGGATATAAAAGACGTAAGTAAAGCAAATGAAACAGATAAGTTCAGGAAGAATACAGATGAGCAAGATATACTTAACACGCAATTAAGTGTTTTAAATACGTTAATACAAAAACTAAGGTTTGGGGACTTACACACTTCAGGATATAGATTAACCAATGATCCAGTTTGTGAACCTTTTGTTGATAGGTTTGAAAATAATCTAGCTGGTTGGAATGCAGAATTAAATATAGAAGTTAGAAACGATCAATATATATGTTAATATTTTCAGATAAATTTAACGAAAGGATAGAGGACTTTTTTAAAGCAGTAAAAAAACAAGCAAGACAAAATTTATCAAAAGGGACTAAACTACAAAGAAAAAAACGTCCTATAAATAATACTAAAAAATTATATAATAGTATTAAATATAAAAAGCTATTTGAAAATAATGATTCACTAGCATACGGATTGTTTATGGAAGATTATGGTGATTATATTGATAAGGGTGTTAAAGGAACAAAAAGCAATTACAGGGTTAATAAAAATACACCTTTTAAATATAAAAGCAAACCGCCTCCAAGCAGTGCACTTGCAGGGTGGGCTAAAGCTAAAAACATCAGATTCCGTGATGCTAAAGGTAAATTCGCAAAAGGTAAATACAATCAGATAGGATATGTAATTGCAAAATCAATTTATGAAAAAGGTATAAGGGCAAACAACTTCTTTACAATACCATTCGTAAATGAATTTAAAAAACTACCTAATGACTTACAAGATATATTTTCTGATGATTTAATAATTTTAATGATAGATTCAATGATTGAAGCAGACCTAATAAAAAGAACGTAATGGCAACAATATTATTAAGATCACCATATTACGAAACCTATACAAGAGCATACACAAGTTCAATGGTTGCTAAGAGTGCAGTAATTGTACTAGAAGTAAACAGTGTTGTAATATCAACAATGAGTAAAGATACATTTTTGTCAGGTTCAAGCGGTCAAGAATCTGGAACAATAGCTTTTGAAATAGCTGACCTGTGTAGAGATTATTTAGATATAACTTTTAATAACACGTACACTTCACAAATATTAACAATAGGAGGGAGCGTAACATTTAAAAATAAAACTATTGATGAAATTAATTCAGGTGCAACTGCTACACCAGTGGGTGCGGTTGAAACAATCGATCATAAAGCATTAGATGGATATTTTGAATTTATGCAAGGTTTAGGCACAGGAACAAATAGTGCTAAAACGATAGCAACTAACGATATATTACAAGATGGTACAACTATATATGCTCCTGATAATACCGCTGGAAGAATACCTTACTGGAATGGAACTGCTATAATATATCAAGCGTTTACTGCATCTGATACAAGTGAAACAATTATTAATACAGTTTTTAATATTGAAAGAGTTTGTTCAAAACACGAGGCATTTAAAGTAACGTTTGTAAATAAATATGGTGCTTTACAAGATATGTATTTTACAGGAAAAACTTCAGAAAACATAAACGTTCAAAAAACTACGTTTAAAAGAAACATAATAGATTCGAATTCTAGATACAATAATCAAAAACATTCAATAAAACAATTCAATAGTTTAGCTAATGAAACATTAATATTAAATTCACCGCCAATGAGTTTCGATACAGTCAATGAATCATTCAAGCAATTATTAGTAAGTGAACAAGTATGGATATATAAAGATTCAGCAACTACACCTATAAACATAACAAATAGCACACAAAGAATTAAAACAGGATTAAACGATAAAACAATACAATACACTATCACTGCTGAATATGCATTTGATATGATAAGCAATATTCGATAATGAATAATATTGAATTATATGTAAAGCAACCTGCTGATCTTAATTATACTAGATTAGATTTATTTGGTGATGAAACTATATCACTCACAAAAGTAATTCAAGACGCTAAAGATCCCGGAAAGATATTTTCAGATTTTACAAAAACTTTCAGCATCCCTGCAAGTAAAACAAACAATAAATTTTTTAAGCATTATGAAAACTTTACTCAATCACAAGCATATTCTTTTGATGGTCGTAAAAAAGTCGTTGCTAAAATAGAATTAAATAGTTTACCTTTTCAACGTGGGAAATTAAGACTTGAAGGTGTTGATTTAAAAAATGGTAGACCTGATATTTATCGTGTTACTTTTTTCGGTTCTTTAAATTTAAAAGATGTTCTTGGTGATATGCAATTAAAAGATTTAGATTGGCTCACAAACTTTGACACAGTTTACACCCCTGCAAATATTAAAACAGGTTTCGGTACTGGTGGAACAGGAACTAAGACAGTTGACAGCGTTGACTATCCTGCTCCGTTAGTAACCGCTTTGATAAGTAATTCTATAAGAGGCTTTTATTCTTCATCTTCTACTCCTGCATATTATAACACAGCTACACAAGAGATAAATAAATCAGGTGGAAATTTAAATCCTAGTCAACCGACGGCTTACTCGGGTTATTATTGGAAAGATTTAACTTTCAGTATTAGGTTATACGTTATAATAAAAGCTATTGAAAACTCAGAAAAAACTAAAGATATAAATGGTAATAAACAAATCGTTTTTAGTGATGACTTTTTTAACACTACTAACACAGGGTTTTATAACCTTTATATGCTATGCCAAAGAAACGCAGGTAAAATACTTGAAGGTGTAGGATCATCATATACTCCTAATCAACAAAGTGGAAAAACATATGATACACCCTCTGGTAATAACCACGAAGATAATTTAGTATTAAGGCAAAGGTCTTTTGAAATATATAATCTAAATACAAATGATAAATTTCAATTTATAATAGATTGTACATTCGGTACAGTTTCAAATAATATAGTTGCTGAAATAAGAAATACAAATACAAACGTTATAGAGTATGCAACTTGGACACCAAGTCAAAATACTGGTTCACCAAGATCATATCAATTAGGTAATGGTGATTATGATATAAAATTTAAAAGTAACTCGGCAGCCACTGTTACGAACTTCAATATAAAATTTATAGATACGTTTGACACTAATACAAGTACAATTATATCTACTTCAGACGTTGATTCGAGTTTTGCTATTCCTAGCGGAGGGTTTGCACTGATGGAAAATATTCCTGAAATGAAAGTTATAGATTTTTTATCAGGTATTTTTAAAATGTTTAATTTAACTGCTAGTGAGAAAAATGGTATAATAACTGTAGATACATTAGATAATTTTTATAGCAACGGATCAGTAATAAACGTTACAGACTTTGTAGATAGCACAACAAAAAATATAGACAAAGCACTACCATATAGAGAAATAATATTCAAATATGAAGATACTGAAAACATATTAGCTAAACAACATAAAGAACAAAATCAAACAGACTGGGGTGCTACCTCTTATGATGCTGGTGGAGGTTTAGATAGTAATAATACAAAATATGAAATTATTGCACCTTTTCAGCATATGAAGTTTGAAAGGTTATTTGATGGTTCGACTTCAAAAGTAATACAAGTTGGGCATTTATTAAATGATAAACAAGAACCATACTTAGGTAAGCCTGTATTATTTTATCCTATTCATTCAACAAATTTACCTGACACTGCAGATGGGTTTAATTTAATAACTGAAATTAGCGGTTATGATTCAGGAACTAATACCGCAGAAGAAACTATAACTGCTTATTGGATACCTAGTAACTCGCCGACAGTTTTAAACTCTGGTGCTGGTTATCCTGAAACGATTAATTTCAAAGCTGAAATAAATGAATTTACTTTAGGCGATTCTTATATTGACACTTTATTTGAAAAGTATTATCAATCATATATTGTAAATGTTTTTAGGTTTAATGAAAGATTAACTAAAATAAAAGCAAGACTACCATTAAAATTTTTACAGCAGTTCAGCTTAGCCGATGAATTACAAATATCAGATTTAACATACAGGATAAATAGCATAACAACAAACTTACAAACAGGCGAAGCGACTTTAGAATTATTAAATGGAAAAGAGGCAGTTGCTTCTACAGGTCAAAGTTCAGTAAGTATAACAATATCATCTAGCAATAGTACAAATGCAAGTACTGCTTGTGGGTATTCCCTAAACACGACTGTTTATTATACAGGAACGTTAGGAAATGGGATAAGGTTATTCACTAATACAGGATTAACAACCGCTTACACAGGTTCAGGGAACTTTCATTCTTTTCCAGGAAGTAAATACGCAACAATAGATTCAAATGGATATATTAGTAATTATCAAAACTGCCCAACTCAAGCACCTGTTGTTACAACTGCTACAAGCACTAATGTAACATATAATTCATTTACTATAAATGGAAGTTTAGACGTTGTAAATGGTAATATGGTTGATAAAGGTTTTTATTGGGGTGTTAATGCATCATACGCTAGTAATACAAGACAAGTTGTTTCAGGAACTAGCACTGGAAGTTATTTATATAATGCTACAGGGGCAAATGCAAACACTACTTATTATGTAACTGCTTTCGGTAGAAATCAACATGGAGAAGGAGTAGGTACAACAGTCAGCTTTAATACAGCAGCATCACCAAATGTTCCCACTGTTAATAATGTTACAGAATCAGGAGTAGGTACAACATTTTTTACTGCAAATTCAAATATAACTGCTGATGGGGGTGCTACGATAAATGGAGCTGGATTTTATATGGGAACTAATGCTAGTGCGGCAACTAATAATACACATTATGATATATCGCCAGCACCTTCTACAACAGGAAGTAAATCTTATGACTTTGGGGGTTTAAATGCCAACACGACATATTATTATTGGGCAACCGCGACAAATACTTTCAGCAATACAAAAGGTGTAGCATCAAGTTATGAAACAGTTCAAACTTCAGTACAAACATATTCATATAATAATACATATTACAATGCTAACGATGCATATTATGCTTGTATAAGTTCAGCACCGCAAACATATTATTCAACATCAAGTAGTTTTGCAGCAGGAATAGTTTTATATACAAATAGTTCATTAACTACTTTAGCACCTGATGGTTATTATTCAAGAAGTAATTATTCATATCAAGTAACTGGCGGAAATGGAACGTTAGGAACTCAAACTGCGTGTTCAACAACAACTGTTTATAGAATACGTATCACTAATGATTATCCATCTACTAATTATTATGATTTAACGACTGCAAATAATTCAACACTAAGCACATCAAATGTTATGTATTTTACAGCATATTTTGGTTCAGGAAGAGTAATGTATTCTAATTTAGCTGTGACAACAACTTATACAGGTTCTGGTTCGTATAAAACAGATAGAGGTTCAACTGCTTTTGATTATTTATATTATCCTGAAAATAAAATGTTTAAAGCTAGAAGGCAAAATTATATAAATGGAGCGTGGACTGATTTAACATCTACTGCAACGACAAGCGGATATGCTGATTATATTTGTCAATTATCATCATCAGGTGTTATCGAAATAGTTTATTGGAACAAAAATACAGGTGCTTTAGTTCCTACAGGTTCAGCTAGTATAACAGGTGCTAAAATATCAAGTTCAGGAAGTGCAGATGCAACAGCAGCTTGTTCAACTACACCTGCAACTATTATATATTATTCAGGTACGTTAGCTAATAGCACTGTGATATATACTGATTCTGCTAGTGCGGGAACGTCAGGTAGCAGCGATAAATTAAATGGGGGTGGTAATTGGTATAAATTTGAAAACAATTATAGAGCACAAATTAGCAGTACAGGTGTTGTATCTAATTACGCTAGTTGTTAAAAAAAAAATGATAAACGTATTATATATATAGATGATAAGCGAAATAATAACATTATTACAACACTCAAAACCTACAACTGAAAACATTAAGATTGCAAAAGGTAAAAACAAACTCCCTAGCAGTTTTATTGAAGCGTATAAACAATTCAAACAAGATTTAGATGGCAGTTAAAAAAACAATAGAACTTGAAGCTAATGTAAAAGGTCTTGAAGATGACGTTAGAGATATCAGGGAACAGTTTGCTGAGTTAAAACAAAGCATTGACAGTGTTGAAAAAAGTGCTAAAGAAACTGCTGATAATACCAAGAAAGGATTTAAAGGCGTAAAGGGTGCTGTAGATAAAGTTAAAAATGGTTTTAAAGGAATGGGACTTGCACTAAAAGCACTTCCTATTTTTTTATTAAATGAAGCGTTCCAACTTTTTAAAGAAATATTAGGAGAAAATCAAAGAATAGCAGACTTGTTTTCTATAGCTTTTAAAAGCGTTACTTCAATATTTACACAATTTATTGACTTAGTTGTTGATAATTCTGATAAAGTAAT